>UMCO01046085.1_pt1 | contig 50818 bp, 51 predicted proteins | sample 1964251 | NCBI WGS metagenome assembly UMCO01 (sample SAMEA4835970, study PRJEB28245) | human gut metagenome | biome: gut microbiome; material: fecal sample | place: Denmark | collected 2008
ATTGATACCTCCTTGCTGTAAATTTCTTATATATCTAATATGCAGGGTTTTTTAAAGTTTTGTTGTGTTTTGCGAAAAAAATACAAATTTCACTTTATTGGATTCACAAAACAACACTTACCCCGCCTAAACGCCAGACATGACGTTTTTAGATGTCTGGCGCTATAGACGGGGTGTGCGTGCATGGTTGTTCTAGTTTTTATTTAATCAAAAATTTCAGCATACTAAAAATATAAAAATATATTTAAAAAGAAAGGAACAATAAAAATGGAGATAAAAAAAATTGAAAAAAAAGTAGAAAAAACATTTTACGCAGACAATGGTAATGCATTTTCAGTTGGTTCGGATATCGGATTTGTTTTACAAGAGACCGGTGACCACTATGTTGGGCGTATCAGAAAAATCAAGAAAAAATATTTTGTTATAGATGATATCGAGATTAACAGAAAAAGACTTCCGTCTAAAAATCTTTATAGAAAAGTTTATTTTTCGGAGATTAAATCTGAAAGCTGTCTGTATGTATCGTATGATTGACCATTTCTGTGCTGGTGCTTTGCACTGGCACTTTTTGTTTGTCTTTTGTGCATATTATCTGTTTCGGTTATTTTGCATATTAAATACAATTAAAAAAGAAAAGGAGAAAAAACATATGGTAAATATCAGCAAAGAAAGAAGAGAGCAAAGACTTCTAACAACATCCGGAACTATAATGACACGCAGACAGTACAACATGGTTCTTTGCGGAGTCCTGTTGTATGGATTAGTTACAAATCTAATCATCTGCGCATATTTTGGAGATGCTGCAGTGACCGTCAATCCCGTTGCATTTCTGATTGGGTATCTTATCTGTGCGCTTGTTGGATGTGCAATGTCAGTATTTTCCGCAAATCCATTCATAAGTTTCATTGGATATAACCTTGTAGTATTACCAAGCGGTTTTGTTGTATCAATGGCTGTACAGGAATATGGCGGTCTTGGCTCAGAAGTAGTAATACAGGCGTTTCTGATTACTCTTTGTATCACAGCGACAATGACACTTCTGGCAGTCGCGTTTCCTGAATTTTGCAGTAAGCTTGGTGGAATCCTGTTTGCTTCACTGTTAGGATTACTCATCGCAGAACTCATATTAATGATTCTTGGGAGACAAAATATTGTAACATCATGGATTGGGGCTGTTATTTTCAGTCTATATATAGCATATGATGTGTGGCGGTCACAGAAATTTCCACCAACATTAGACAATGCAGTCGATAGTGCATTAGACATCTACCTGGATATTGCAAATCTGTTTCTGGAACTTCTGGAGATATTTGGAAAATATAAAGATGACTAAAAAAAGAGAGCTTTGCTCTCTTTTTTACAGCTCAATATCATCATTATCAAACTCATATGAATCATTTTGCTTTAGCTCCTGTTGATGCTGTAAGTTTTGCATAATTTCATCTAAATTGTCTTCATTTAGTGTTCCTGGATACTGTGTTTCGAATGCAATTAAGTTCTTTTTATTGCTCATAGCTGTTTTATAATATTTGTCATATAATTCGTCAAGATTTTGAGATTTGTAGACTTCATCAAGAAATCTTCTTGATTCTTCTGGTATAACAGATTCATAATCTCCGTATAATTCACACACTGCATTCTTTATTATTTCAAATGATATCGGCTTTTCTTCTTTTTTCTGTTCTTTTAATATTCCAATTATATCAGAAAAATCATATTTATAATTCCTGCTTGCAACAAGCTTCATTGCAATAAGAAATTCGGGTTCTATAATTCGGACCATTAAAACATTGGAATATGTTTTGTAATATTTGGAATGTGCATACAAAGCAGGAGAATATGACCGTGTTTTAACAAAATCTGTATTAAGCCATCCTCTCGGAAGATTATATTTGTCTGCTACATAATTAATAGATTCTTTGATTGCAGATGATGCTCTTATAATTCCATCAATGTCTCTACTTTGTTTTCTAAAATCATATCTCAGCAGCACGGCAGCTCCGCCAACAATTATAATCTCGCCAGGCATCTTTGTACCATTCAATTTTCTAAATCTTTTTGCAAGTTCTTTTAAATATGTGTCAATATCTTCTCTGGTAAATTCGATATCATGTTCAGACAATATTTCTCACCTCAGCTTCAACAATGTTAAATCTAATAAATTCTGGAATAGATTCTTTTTTCGCTTTTTCTTTTATTGAATCATCTTTCATAAAAACCGCCTTTGCAATAATGCTTGACGGATATAATGTATTTTTTAGTCGTCCAGACCTTATATCATTGTAATTTTTATACAAAGGAATATGATTTTCTCTGGATAAATAGTCAACCATAGCAAGAAGATATAAAGATTCTGGATATTTTTTATCATCAAACATTTTACGTATAACGTTCGATGTTAAAGTATCTGCAATAAATTTTAAATCTCCATATTCTTTAACAGTATGACATACAGTACTTTTAAATGTATCAAAAGATAAAGAATATAGAGAGTTTTCTTCATAATCTATTTCTTCAAGAAGCCTATCCATTGAAACATTCAGTGCTTTAGATATTTTATATACGGTCCAAGAAGAGCATTTTTTCAACGATGTTTTACCGGAGCATATATCAGATACAGTTGATTGTGGAATGTTTGTCATCTTGCTTAAACGATACATGGTCATGTGATTTGTTTTTAATAATTCTTCAATAATCATAGTGAACACCTCCATATATATAATATGCTTATTTTTTAGTATATCGGTACACCGGAATAATGTCAAATATTATATAATTCTATTTTTTCGCAAAAATTCATTCCTTCTGTACAAAATTCAGCATATTAAAAATAAAAAATATCTAAAACAACAATACAGAAAGGAGTATTTATGCCAAAATCAAAAAGAAAAATCAAAAAAGAACTTATCATGCAAAAACAATATTGGAAAAAAGTGAAAAAAAGATATCCGTTTCTTGACCCGAGAAGTCATTGGTATACTGGAAAAATACTAACAAAGCAGGAAAGGAAAAATACATGTCCAATGCTCGCAATAGGAAGCGGCGATATTCCGGATGGATGGACCAGACGATTTGGTTATGAACTGTGTGAAGAACTGCGAAAAGAATTTATCCGATGCGGCTGTCTGAATACCGTATATGTCGTTCAGGCAAAAGAAAAGTTTGGAAGCCTTCGTGTTTATCTTTCTGATATACCAAACGGATGTAAAGCTGACGATATAATTAATAAATATAGTGTGTTATCTGAAACTGTCTGCGAAATGTGCGGCAGCACTGATGCGCATATGCTGAATATGGGCGGATGGCTTTGTCCAATGTGCAGAGATTGTTATAATAAATTGGATGATAGAATATATCCATATGACAAGTTTATTATAGACCAGGACAGAAAGGCCTCTGCAGAAGTGCAGGAACTTAGAACGCATGTTAAAATGCGGGCTCTAAATGACATTCTCCCTAGAACCAAAAGAAAGGGGAGAAGCTAAATGCCTGCTGTTGTATTTTTAACTGCCTCTTTTTTGTGTGGATTCGGTATTGCAGGATATATTCCAATTGAAAAAGAGACACAAAATAAGATATGGTGTAGGATTGCAATGGCTTTTGGGATTGGATACCTGTTTTCTGGATGGATAGCATATATCGTCTCATACATTTCAAAAGTATGCTTAAACCTCAACAATCCAAAGACATATGGAAATATTGCCGCCATTATTATCTCGTTTGTCATTGCGTTTATCGCTATTAGAAAAAAAGAACCAGAAATGATGATTACAAATAGCCACCGTGCTGTAAAAGAATGCTTATTTTTTGGAACACTTTTTGCATTTATTTTATGGACTATGTTTTATGTATTCCACATGGATGATAATGTATTAAGCTCAGGTGTGACAATATATAGTGATTTTTCCCCTCACACAGCAATGATTCGGTCATTTTCATTTCATGACAATTTTCCAACGCAGTATCCACATTATGGCGGAGCTGATGTCAAGTATCATTTTATGTTCCAGTTTTTGACTGGTAATTTGGAATATCTTGGAATGAGGATTGACTGTGCTTTTAACTGGCTGTCAGCAACATCGCTTTGGGGATTCCTCGTGTTATTATACTATTTTGCAGAACAGGTAACAGGATATGCAGCAACAGGAGTTATTACAATCATCATGTTTTTCTGCAGAAGTAGTTTTGCAGGTCTTGAAAAACTGGTACAGACAATCGCATCAGGAAATTGGAATGAATTCTGGACAAACACCACATTTATCGGATATACCAACCATGAAGACTGGGGTCTATGGAATTATAATGTGTTCTTGAATCAGCGTCATCTCGGGTTTGGCCTGCTTATTGCTAGTATCGTCATCATTTACTTTGCAAGTTATCTTGACTGGTTTGATAAAACACAGAAGTATAAACATGAAAGACTTGCAGTAAAAGTAAAACTCGGTGCCACAGAACTCTGGAAACAAGCTTTTGCATCAAAATCAGCATGGTTTTTTGATAACTGGAAAACATCTGCAATGCTCGGACTTATGCTCGGCGCTCTGTTGTTCTGGAATGGGGCAGTAGTTGTAGCGACATTGTTGATATTGTTTGGATTCGCAATTTTTTCAAATCACAAGCTTGACTATGCTGTCACTGCCTGTATTACGTTGATTCTGGCTCTCATACAAACAAATTTCTTTATGGATAAGAATATCGGCCAGAATATAAGTACACAGTATTATTTTGGATTCCTGTCCGATGAACTTACATTGCATGGTGTCATTATTTACATCTTGCGTTTATCCGGAATATTTTTTATTGGAATTTTATTATTCCTGTTTATATTCAGAGGAAAATTTAAAGCAATGATTCTTGCATTCCTGATGCCAGTCATTTTTGCATTTACTGTATCCATGACACCGGATATCGCAGTAAATCACAAATATATCATTATTGCCACTATATTTTTAAATATATTCTGGGCATATGCATTGGTAAAACTATGGAAATGGAAAAACTGTCCTGTTGGAATCGTTGCAAAAGCGATTGCTGTATTAATGCTGTTTGTTCTTGTAATAACCGGGGCATATGACTTAGTCACTATTTACAACTCAGATAAAAATACGGTAGACATCAATATGGATAGCGAGCTGACAAACTGGTTGAAATGTAATCTTACAGAAAAAGATATTCTCCTATCTGGAGAAGACACAATGAGTGAAGTCACTTTTTCCGGCACAATGCTGTATAATGGATGGCCATATTACGCCTGGTCTGCCGGATATGACACAGATACGAGAGCTCGAAATGCGATTGAAATATATACATCAAAAAATAAAAATAGAGTAAAAGAATTAGTAAAAAAAGAAGGTATCACATATATCCTTTATTATGATGGTTTGGAAATAGAAGGAACTACCTGCAATAATGATGTTATTGATAGTCTTTATGACTGTGAATATGATGATGGATATATGATGATATATGTCGTGGATTAACGGAGAACGGGACCCCCAACCGACAAAAAAAGTCGTCCGCGGGCTAGATGTTCAGGTTTTAACTTCGCATGTTGAAAAAAATGTTACATTTTTTAAATTATTTTGCATATTATATGTGTCTGAATAAGTCAGACACATATTCCCCTCCAAATAATTTTCAAAAAGGTACGGTTCCGCATGTGATGAAATGCGGAACCATGCAAAAGAGCCGCCAGTTTGTGTGTATACTGGCGGCTTATTTTTGTGCAAAACATATAATTTATTTATTCCTTTTCCGTGTCATATCCGAGCTCTTTTGCACATTTTGTACAGTAAAACTCGGCTTTAATCTCATCGTAGAATTCGTCGTTCGTTTCATTCAGACGATGGATATTACCGGCGGTAGACTCTCTTTGTTCAGTAAACAAATGCTTGCCACATCTCTTACAAACAACATCCCATTGTTCCATATGTGTACCTCCAAAAAGTGCTTGATTTTTTTGCACAATGATATATATATTATAAATAAAAATAGTTAGTAAAATTTTAGCAATAACTTAGATGCCGTTCACTATTGCGAGTAGTGGGCGGCTCATTTTTTCTTACCTTTATCAAAATTGTGTAACACAATCCAATTAAAGCAACTATAAATATTCCCATCTGAACCAAGTCAAAATAAGTAATATACATTAATACCTCCTCCCTCTTTAGAAAAACTATGAGGAGGCCGAAAACATCCCCCGTAAATAAAAAATTAAGTAAATGAATGGAGGGGCAGGCCGCCTTTGCATCTTTAATTTTCCATTATGCATATTATAGCAAATTTCAGTATCTATAGCAAACCATTTTCAGACAAAACCTGCATATTAAATCAGAACAATAACTACAAAAACAAGGAGACAAAAATGCAATTAAGAAAAATATTAGAAAAAGAGATGGCCAAAAGCAACGGACAAGCGGAATTGGTTAAGGTTCCGCAGGAGAGAAGACCGAATACAGAATCGCTAAAAAAATAAACCAAGAGGTGGAAGGGGTGCTAAGGATGACCTGAAACCAGGTGACAAAATAAAAAAAAAGAATCGTGTGCACTGCGTTTTTTTCTTGTCTATAAATTCGGCATATTGTAAGCAAACTTAAAAGAAAGAAAGGAATATAATATGGGCACAAAATTAATAGAAATTAACGATACTGAAATCGGATTAAGAAAACTTCCAACCATCTTAAATACAACAATCGTTACTCCGAAATATCCCACATCTTATATGGACAAACACAGCGGAGCCCTCGAAATAAAAATGGGGAATTGCATCTATGTCATTCCGGAAATGATGGTAATTGATGACAAGCAAAGATTTATTGTGCAGGTCAAGAATATATCTTTAAAGAAATGTTCATTAAGCAAGAAAAAAATGTTATTAAAAAATATCGCAAAAGAATCTCACATTTATGCAGTGAACGATGAGCAGGAAGAAGTGGCTATCAAAATCTATGAGCATATGAGCGAGGAAGATAAGAACGAGAAAAACGGCATTTTCTTAAAAATTACTTGCTCGAAAATGAAAAATACATACTTAACGCGATTTTTGCACATAAAAATGTCGAACTGCTAAAAATATACCTTAATTCAGTAATATCTACATATGAAGATTTACAGTTCGTAGTAAATTTTCTGGATAAACAGTCCGATAGTGTAAAAAACTATCTGGAAATGAGGGCATATGTTCTGCAGCTATTAAATGCAAAGCCAAAAAGCATCAAAGATGATTTTGACCTGTAAACAAGACCGGCACTTTGCCGGTCATTTTTTTTTGTCGCTCACAAATCCGGCATATTGTCAGTAGAAAATATAAAGAAAGGAGCAAAAAAAAAAATGGAAACAAAAAGATATCCTCTTACGGAAGAGATTGATGGTGTAGATGGATATGTGGAAATCTCCAAAGGACGTCAGAAATTCGTAATGGAAGATGGCAAAAAAGTTGCACCTTCAGCATTCATGTCATATGGCATGGATGAGATTTTCTTCCCGGATTCATTGGAAGAGATTGGAAATACGTCCTTCATACATTGTTGGAGATTAAAAACAATACATTTTGGCAGAAATATAAAAACAATAGGGGACATGGCTTTTCTTGGATGTAAACGGTTAAATTCTATAGTCCTTCCAGAATCAGTTGAAACAATCGGCGTATTCTCATTCCCGTATGTAGATGAAATGACTGTACATCACATGCCTGAAGGCCTGATGCGCGCTTTTGTTTCGCATGCAGATGAAATAAGACGTGGCTCAGCGTACACCGTCAAACTGAATGTTGGAACTGACAGCATCCTTATACCAAAAAACACAGTAACATGTATGACTGCTTCGTATATGCAGCAACTCGCAGAAAGATATCTGAACAACGAAGAACAAAAGGGACTCCTTTTTCGACATGCTGTAACTAAAAAATACAGGGTTATGTGTGCTGCTGAAATTTATGCTGCATACACAAAGAATGAAGGTGCAAAAGAATTCTTAAAAGAAAATGGCAAAGACGCGATTTTATATCTAAGCGAAAATGTGCCATTGCTTGCCAGGCTGCTGCGCGATGATGTGTTTGGAAGAGATGCGGTGGCTGAGGCTTTTAATGTTGTGCAAAGTGGAAACGGAAATACAATGCTGAAGGCTTATCTTTTGCAAAGTCTGCATGGCAACAATATAGGAAAGGACATTCAGAATATTCAGTTATAAGCTGCAGAAAACTGCAGCTTTTTCTCTGTAAGAAAATTGTGCATATTAAAAATATAAAAAAATAAAGAAAGGAAGAAAAAAATGAGTTCAGAAAAGTCTTATTGCGAAGCGCAGCAAATTTATCCGAAGCAGGTCTATGTTGACAAGACGTTAATTGAATGCCATCGCCTGGAAGAAAAAGTTAAAATTAAAAATGGGACAAAAAAGATAGCTTCTACTGCATTTTGCAGTAGTAAAGTTAACGAAGTTACACTACCGGATTCAGTTGAAGAGATTGAACCGCATGCATTCTTTAACTGTCAGGACTTCCACCGGATTACTTTTGGAAAAAATATCAAGACAATTGAAAATGATTCCTTTATTAACTGTCCAAATATTCACGAAATTGTTTTTCCGGAAAATGCAGATATGATTCATGAAATTAGCAGACCTTATATATGTAAATATAACCAAAAACGATATGACCCGATGAAATACAGCTTTATGTCACTAATAAAATCCTCAATAAAATCAGAGATTAAATTTGTGGATATAGCAGAAAAGGAAATGTTAAAAGAGCTTGATGATTTTTTGGATTCAAGAACACCCAAATTAACAGTTAAACTGACTTGCGGAACAAAGTCTATCTGGCTTCCAAAATATATAGTTGCTTCTGATGAAACATTAATCAAGAATACGATAATATCATGGATTACACTTGGATGCGATAATGAAGCGGCATTTGATATTGCAAACAATACTGCCGGAATGATTGGAATGGCAGTAGAAATGTATGTTTTGACTGGCAATATGCGCGCAGAGATGTATTTAAAAAACTATATAACAGATATTGTTGACTATTTGCTTCAAATGGGTGATGATAAAGCATTAATTGGAATTATAAACCTTGGATTAATTGGAGGTGACAAGCTTAACTCAGTGCTAAAAATATTAATTAACGCTGGAAATGCAACTGTTGCTGCATATGTATTAATGCAAATGAAAGATAAAAAAGTTCCAATAGAACAGAATCTGATGCTCTGAAAAGTCAAACCGCGACTGTATCGCGGTTTTTTTTGTATGCGCTAAAATACGGCATATTAAGTGCAAATAAGAAACAAAGAAAGGAGCAAAAAATGATTTTTAAAACGAAAAAAGAGCTTTTAAATTTATTGCCAATGGTTTTAAAGACAATGAATGCAAAGGAAATAGTGTTAGATTTTCAAAATGGTGAAATTGTAGATATGGTTTTAATCAATAAAATATTTGAAAGCAAATTCCTTGAAAGTTTTGAATATTCCGATAAACACTTTTGCACTATTGATGGCATTTTATATTCTGCTGATAAAAAAACGCTAAAAAGATGCCCAAAAGGAAGAACTGGAGAAGTGATTATTCCAGATGGAGTAAAAGAGATTGAATATGGAGCTTTTCGCAACTGTAAGATTAGTTCAGTGAAAATGCCTGATTCATTAAGATGTATTAAAGGTCATGCGTTTTCAACATGCTGTAATCTAAAAACAGTAGATTTTGGAAATGGATTGAAAGAAATTGGTGATGTATATTCCGGATACATCTTTCTGTTTTGTGAGAATTTAAAACATCTAAAACTGCCAAGGCAGATACGTTATATTGCGCCAAATACTTTCGATGATAGTGGTCTGGAATCAATAGAGCTATCAAAAAGCATAGAGGGGATTGGGCCAGAGGCATTTCGATATAGCAATGTCACAAAAGTGAAGTTAAATAATTACATATCGGAGTCTGTATTATTGTCTGGACTACTTGTTCAAACAGTTATACCTGAAGATGAAGATTCAACAGTGATTGAAATCTGCCTTCCTGATGATACTATATTTATTCCAAAATATATTAGTGAAATAGATATGGACATCTTGTGCGATTATATAAAGGAGTCCGCAAATCCTGTTCCATCGATTATGTCATATACATATGATACTGGAATTGCAAATCCAGATGCATTGAACGATATTGCCGTAAAACGATATCTATATCTTTTGGATAATAAGAAAGAAGAGCAAATGGAAAAAGTGTTAATAAAACGCATTCAATCTGATTTTTCACAGATATTGCAATTTCTATTATTGAATAACCGTGAATCTGATTTACAGAAACTGATTTTATCAGACATTGTAACAAATGATGTGCTCTATTACGCATTAAACCAGCTTAATGATACAACGTACAGAGCATATATATTGGAAACTCTGAAATCCAAAAAAAATGAAATTTTTGTATTATAAAGTCAATAACTCACGACTAAAGTTGCGAGTATTGGCCGCGCGGTTAATAAAAAAGAAAGGAAAGCTATGGATAAAAAAGAAATCAGTTTTGTATCAGAATATAATGAAAACAAAGAACTGACACTGACAAAATATCTAGGTAAAAACGATGATATTATTGTTGTGGAAGATGGAATAACGGAAATAGGAAGCTTTGCGTTTTATCAATGCACTGCAAAAGAAATAATCATTCCTGATTCTGTTAAATTTATTCAGCAATGCGCCTTTGCATCATGTAATGTCGATAAAATCACTTTTGGAAAAGGCTTGGAAAAATGTGACGATGATATTATTCTTAATTCATCTGTTCAGGAAATTGTATTTACGAAACCAATAAAAGTGACATTGGACAAGAGTTTTTTATCATTGCTGTATGGGTTAATCTCAGAAGAAAACAGCCATATTGAAGACAATTTCAGAAACTTTAAAATAGCTGCAGAAACAAAGCAAACCAAAAGTACATTTTTACTTACATATCATGATAAAAGTGTCAGACTGCCAAGACATATTAATAATTATTTAAATATGCTGGCTATTTCAGATGTGTTGTACGATTGTTTTATCTGTAATGCAGATATATCATATCAATATCACTATATTCTCAACTCTTTGTCAGATTTACAGAATAAGTTGAGTGTTTGTGTCGAATTATATCTATTAGAGAACTGTGAAGATGCAAAAAATTATTTAAAAAATAATGCGATGCTTATTGTCAGTGATATGATTGAAAGCGAAGACGATGAAGCTTTATCATTATTCATAAAATTTAGACTAATGTCAGATAATACATTAATGCACGCATTTGAAATGGCTTCAGAAAAGAATATGCAGACTTCTGTCGGATATATTCTAGCACAAATGAAAGAACGTGGATTAAGATACACTAAAATTAAATTAGCATTATAGCCGCAGAATAACAGTTTTAAAATTAAGCACGCTTTTAGCGTGCTTTTTGTTCTTTGTAGGTGTTTGGACGCCATCCGGGCAGTATGTATCTGAAAGGGTTCCCGGAAGATATATTTTTGTTCTTCCCAGAAAGACAAGACGTCCGATTGTCTTTACTTTGCAATACGACGGGAATGACAATATCGCAGGCATTTCTCCTTTGTTAATATTGTAATGGAATGAAAAAGAAAAAACAATAAAAAACTTTCAAAAATAGGTAAAAACAACATCATATTTTTCATATTAACAAATAGAGGGAACCCTCGGTCGATAAAAAATCGTCCACGGGGCAGATGTTCCGGTTTTAACTTCGCTCGCGGGTCTGAATCCCCGTTCGAAACATGCTTTGCTCAGCCTTACGGCTTCGCTTGCCGCACTTCGTGCTAGTAACAAACCAGAACGGCAAGTTATCAAAAATATAAAAAAAAAGAAAAAAGAAGTGAGAAAAAATGCAGACAACCTTCATGACAAATATTGAATCAAATTCAAAAACGAAGCAGGAAAAAGAATTACAAAAAATAGACCGACAAATGGAAGAACTATGCCATCAGGCGCATGATGCTTGGAGTGCAGGAGATATAGATACACATATCAAAATACTAAAAAATATGCAGGTACTGGCAGAAAGAAGAAAAGAAATACGAAAAGAAATTGGTGACACGAAAAAGAATGATGTGATAGAGTGGATTGAGATTTAATGCAAAATTTCCTCGCAAAAAACAATTTTTTTCAAAATCATGCATATTGTAAGCAGAAAAGAAAAAGCGAGGAAAAAATATGTCTAACAAAATTATCAAACAACAAAATCTCAAAGAATTGCAAGATACACATTCAGTAAAAAAGAGCGTCGCATTCACTGCGGTAGTCATAATGCTATTATGCTGCCTGTCGTTTCTGTTGCTAGGAAAAACAGATACTGCAGTATTTTTAAAATGGCAGCTGTGTATGATGTTTTTTACGCTCATGTCATTACCATTATCGCGTGCTTTGTTTCAAAATTGCACGTGTTTGGTACCGTTTGGAAAGACTTTGAGTATCATTATTCCAGGATTCCTGATATGGGCCACTGGATGCCTGTTAAATATTCCTTTCAACAGGGTGATGTGCTTAGTTTCTATTTTTATATATATGGCATTTAACATTATTTTTGCAAAAAAACAGCACATGACATCGGATGAATTGCAAAATGATTTAAAAAATTGTATTAAATACGAAGCCATCTTTTTTGGAATCTTTTTGTTCTGGACTTACCTGATTGGGTTTAACCCGGCAGCATATGGAACTGAAAAATTTATGGATTATGCTTTTCTGCAGAAAATGCTGACCACGACAAAACTTCCACCGGATGATATATGGTTTGCCGGAAAAAATATTAATTACTATTATGGTGGACAGTATTATGCAGCATTCATTGCAAAGCTTATTGGTGGAACGGCAGGAAAAGCAGAATATGCCTACAATATGATGCGGGCACTAATTCCAGCTTTAATGTTTACAGGTGTTTATGAAATCGTAGAGCAGCTTCTGAAAGACAGGGCAAAAAGAAAAATCAATGATTCCATTACTCCAAATAAAAAAGCCGGCATTAGAATCCAAATATTTGCAGTTTTGTCTGCAATTATCTCAGTATTTGCCGGAAATGGACATTATATTATTTATGGAATCTTAAAACCATTCATTACTTTAAGTAAAGCGGCAAGCTCTACATATACAATGCATAAAGATATTTCGGTAGATAATGCATCGTATTGGTTCCCGGACGCCACCCGTTATATTGGATACAATCCGGATGTAGCAACAGATAAAACGATTCATGAATTTCCATGTTACTCTTTTATTCTTGGCGACTTACATGCACATATGATTAATATTATGATTGTACTATTGATTATGGCTCTACTGTATAGTTATTTAAAAAGCAGTCAGAAAGCTTCAGGCACAAACATTATAAAACAATGTTTTTGCATGCCACAGCTATACATAATTGGTGTTATATGGGGGCTATGCAATTTTACAAATTATTGGGATTATATCATATATGCTGTAGTTATCCTTGTGACCATAATTTTTGCAAACCTGACAATAAAAGAAAAAGGTGCATTTAAACGCATATTGTCACAATTTGGAATCACATTAATCATTGCATGGCTTACGGCTAAACCGTTTACTATTTATTTTGAGAGCATCTTTAAAGGTGTCGGTGTAGCTGAGAATCATTCAAAGCTGTATCAACTTGGTGTGCTTTGGGGAATACCTGTAGCAGCATCTATTACATTTATTGTGATTTTTATTGTCAGTTTTATAAAGAATGCAAAAAGAATACAGGTTAATTCATCTGAAAAAGGGATTAAGAAAAAAAGACTAAAAAATGTATTATATGCAATAAAAATAGAAGATTTGTTCGTTTTCATCCTATCATGCTGTGCGATTGGATTGATTATTATACCGGAGCTCGTTTATGTGCGAGACATCTATGAAAGCGGAAATGCCAGGGCAAATACAATGTTCAAACTGACATATCAGGCATTCATCATGTTCAGTCTTTGCAGCGGATATATCTTATATATTTTGACAGAACGAAAAGAAAAAAGGATAAGTAAAGCTACATTAAAACAAATCTTATCGCTTCCATGGAAAAATATCTTGGGATATATTTTACTGACATTAAATATCTTAACAATTTTTTATTTCTTCAATGCTGCTGGTTCATGGTTTGGAAACTGGGGGAATCCAGCCGAACGAAAAGGTACTTATGCATTAAATTATCTTAACACTGATGAGTTTGCAAATGAAAAAAATGCAATCTTATGGTTGAAAGATAAAGTAGCAGACAAAAATGAAACAAAAGCAGTAGCAGAAGCACCTGGCGACAGCTATACTGCTTATGAAAGAGTATCAACCATTACAGGCCTTTCCACTCCGGCGGGATGGACCGTCCACGAATGGCTCTGGAGGGATGATTACGATGCGATTTCAGACAGGTCAACGGATATTGATTCACTATACACAGAAGGAATGGCAATAGCAAAAAAAGTGATTAAAAAATACAATATTAAATATATTTTCTTTGGTACACGTGAAAAAGACAAATATGGTGAAGATTCAAAAGATTACATAAAAGAATTAGGAAAAATGATTTATGAAAATGATGAATCTTTTATCGTGGAAGTGGATTAACGGAGAACGGGAAATCCCCGGCCGACAAAAAGTCGTCCGCTGGTCAAGCGTTTCGACCTTAACTTCGCACGCGGGTTTGAATCCTCGTTCGTGCACGGCACTCAGCCTTCTGGCTTCGTTTGTCAGCGGCAAAAGTCGCTTGGTTACGAGCGCGAAGCGCGAGTTATCAAGGTGTTTGCACCGGCAGCAGAATGCTGCCGGTGTTTTTCTATTTTTTATATATAAAAACAGATAAAAAATGATTTATTTTTCATATTAAATTTAAATGTAAAATAAAAAAAGGAGGTCCTTATATGATAAGAATAAGAAACCGTGCAATGGCACGAATGCCTGGTTCTGGAATAAAACGGAGCGGTTTTCGTAATGGTGTTTTATTTTCCGTTCTGGCTGCCGGTGCTGCGGTCCTGGCAGGTATCACAGGTACCGGTTATGTAACGGTGCTGGCGGCGGATAATGTAGAACAAAACCAGGTAATGGCTGGTGACGACAGCCTGAGATTGACTGGGGGTACTTCCGGGAATGCGGATGATGTAAATATCCAGGATAGCCAGGCAGATGATACCGGACAGGTGTATGATTTTAAAGACAACAAGACGACCGGTACAGTAACGATGACGAAAGTCTGGGATGACGGGCTGACGAATGAGGAGCGTGAGATTCCGGATATTAAGATAAGCACGAAGAAACCGAGTAAGAGTACGCTTGGATATACGGTAACATTTCATGGGAATACAGAAAATGGATTATTGTTTGATGATGGCAGCGAAACAAATGAGATTATTTTGAACAGTTCCGGGCAGATTGTGAGTGGAATGTTTAAAATTCCAGGAAATACCAGTGCTGCGGCAATCAGCTGGTACAGTGATAAAGCATGTAAAAATCGGGTTGAAGTATCAGATGACGGTGTACCGCAGATGACGGTGACCGGAGATTTGGATTTATGGGCAAAGGAAAAAACATTTGAGATTAAAGGATATAACCCTGATGCCAAAAACAACAATGAATTCAATGCTTTGATTCCAGATACAGTTACTTCTGTAATCTTTACAGACGAGGTCATGCCAGATTCCACAACTTTGATTGATGTAGATGCAGATGGAGATGGCAGTGTTGTCGCATGGACAGAAGAGAATAATACTGTCATGAAAGTATCCACGCAGATAAAAGGAGTTAAAGTACAGGCTGCAAAAGATAGTGCATGCATGTTTAAAAAAAGGAATAAAATTATAAATATTGACCTATCTGGATTGGATACGCAAAATGTGACGAGTATGAATAGCATGCTTTATCAATGTTCCGGATTGATGTCACTGGATTTGTCTCCACTGGATACGCAAAATGTGACGAGTATGACTATGATATTCTCGTCTTGCAGCAGCCTAACATCACTGGATTTATCTCCATTGGATACTCAGAAAGTGACAGATATGAGAGATATGTTTAAAGACTGTTCAGGATTAATGTCACTGGATTTATCTCCATTAAATACACAAAAGGTTACAGATATGAGCTCCATGTTTTATGGCTGTTCTAGATTAACGTCAGTTGACTTATCACCACTGAATACATCAAATGTAACCGATATGTGTTATATGTTTGACGAATGCAGAGGCCTGACAAGCCTTGACCTAACGCCGCTGAATACATCAAATGTAACGGATATGAGTTATATGTTCTACGACTGCAGAGGCCTGACGTTGTTGGATTTGTCTCAGCTTAACACGCATAATGTGACAAATATGAGTGAAATGTTCTACGACTGCGAAGGCCTTACATCTTTGGATTTGTCTCAGTTTAACACGCATAATGTGACAAATATGAGCTATATGTTCTACGACTGCCGCGGCCTGACAAGTCTAGATTTAACACCGCTGGATACATCTAATGTGACGAATATGGACTGTATGTTTACTAGTTGCATAAACCTCAAAGAATTAGATTGTTCCAAAATGAATGCAAAAAATGTAATATCAGGAATAAATATGTTTTCTGATTGCCATGCATTAACGCAGCTCAATTTACCATCTTTCTCTGAAAAATTAAAAAAAATAAATCAGAAAATGGGATGGATTCTTGTATATGGAATGTTTGGGAATTGCAATAATCTGGCAAACATTGACCTAACTCCGCTGAACACATTAAACGTGACGGATATGGATTATATGTTCTACAACTGCAGCGGTTTGACAAGCCTTGATTTGACTCCGCTAAATACATCAAATGTGACGGATATGAGTGATATGTTTTCCGGTTGCGGAGGCCTAACAAGTCTGGACCTGTCTCCGTTGGATACGCGAAATGTGACAAGTATGAAGAATATGTTTGATGGCTGTTCTAGATTAACATCACTGGATTTATCTCCATTGAATACACAAGAGGTAACAGATATAAGCGCCATGTTTGATGGCTGTTCCAGATTAACATCACTGGATTTATCTCCATTGAATACGCAGAATGTAACAAATATGAGTTCCATGTTTAAAGGATGTTCCAGTCTCACAAGTATGGATTTATCTCCGCTGGATACACAAAACGTAACTAGTATGAGTGATATGTTCAGCGATTGTTCCGGACTGACATCGTTAGATTTATCTCCATTAGATACACAAAATGTGAAATGGATGAATTTCATGTTTCATGGATGCTCCAGACTGATAACACTGGATTTATCTCCATTAGATACACAAAATGTAGCTGGCATGCAATTTATGTTTAGTAGCTGCTCCGAATTAACATCGCTGGATTTATCCAACTTTAACTCGCAGAAGGTGACGGATATGAGTTATATGTTTAGCGGTTGCACTAAATTAACATCACTCAAAACTGGAGCCAACTTCAAATTTGTTGGAACCGATTATAGCCTTTTCGGCACCTGGCGCAACACAACCGGCGAAACATTTACCTTAGGTACATTCCCATCCAACGTCGCAGACACGTATACAAAAATTTCATCTTAATCATATATCGTTGCAGAAAGAGGAGTAATAAAAATGAATGACGAAACAAAAGGAGCTATCGCAGTTTTAATCATAGGATTGTGTGCAATCCTAATGACAGTGTTTGGAAGAAGTCAGATATTTCAGAATTGGAATAATAACTTGTGTGTTTCTGAATCTAAAAGCGAAAATGTAAGTATAGCCGAAAAAAACTGAGCCTTTTTTAAGGCTCTTTTTTTGTTGCACGAAAATATAATCCGCAAAAATTTGCACTTTTCTTAAAAATCTGGCATAACAACTGTAAGAACAAAAGAAGGAGGAATGATATATGTCTTTTGGAGAGGGTAACGAAGTGCAAGCTCCACCAATCCGTGAAAATTCAAAAAATAAAGAAGAAAATCAGGATTTCTACAATAAAAAAATCTTAAAAGAAGATACTAAAATAGAGGATATTCCACAGATGTTCCGGACATCCGATTTGTATATCATTGCGTTAAACAATACAAATAACCTGAATGAAAAACGCCACATCGTAAGGGTAATGATGCAGGATGCTAAAGAATACAGGGAAGCAGGATTGTACAATAAGGCTGATGTATTGAAAAATCTGCGAAGCTTGGTGTTTGGGAAAGTAACAATGCAGGAAGAAATACCAGAAGTGAAGTTTACAGAAGAGGAGGACGAAGATTACGAAGATTTCAGTCAGCCGGTGTTTGTAGATGGCGAAGAGGAAGAACAGCCGCATGTGTATCATGAAGAACCGTTAACGAAAGATAAGCCAAATTCTTTAAAATTTGCTGTTATAGCAGGAGTCATGATTACAGCTATCGCAATTAGCAAAAAAATTAACGGAGAACGGGAAATCCCCGGCCGACAAAAAGTCGTCCGCGGGTCAAGCGTTTCGACATTAACTTCGCACGCGGGTTTGAATCCCCGTTCGAAGTCTGGTTACGAGCGCGAAGCGCGAGTTATCAAAAAATAACAAAAAAAGAGGCCGCGAAGCTCACGCTTTTGCGGCCAATAATTTTTTAATGCAGTGCCTGTAAAATCAGGATTATAAACGATAATCCTTTACAAATAAATGGCAGTGCTGCGAGAGCGAGCGCTGCACTGACAACACCAAAGTGTCCGTCTGATGAATCTGCATCATCATACAGGTCATCATCATTTAATGACACATATCTGATTGCCATTTTAGATAAGTCCGTTCTCTTGTCGAGCTCAATCAGCTCCTCAAGAATAATTGTTAATAACTTTCTTCCTGTGTACATTACTCGTCTCATATTTGTTTCCTCCCGTGAAATAAAATTTTTTTACACAGGTAATATGCTGGAATGAGAACTATATAAAAATCAGCTATATCACATCGGTATATACAAAAATATTTTTTATTTTGTTTTTTATGTCTGTTTTTTTTACGCATATTAGATTCGTACAAAAAAAACATAAGTTTGAAACAAAGAAAAGGAGAAAAAAATTATGAACATTAAAGAAGCAAAAATGGAAGTTGAGAAAGCAGTTAAGATTTATCTGGAGAAAGATGAGAATGGTGAGTATCGTGTGCCGCTCGTTCGTCAGCGTCCACTGTTCCTTGTAGGTGCACCTGGTATCGGGAAAACAGCTATTATGGAGCAGGTTGCAGAAGACCTTGATATCGCCCTGGTATCTTATTCCATGACACACCACACTCGTCAGAGTGCAATCGGACTTCCTTATCTGAAGGAAGTAGAATATAACGGAAAAAAGTATACCAAATCAGAGTATACAATGTCCGAAATCATTGCAAGCGTTTATGATGTTATCCAGAATACAGGTAAGAAAGAGGGTATCCTCTTCCTTGATGAAATCAACTGCGTTTCTGAAACACTTGCTCCGGCAATGCTGCTGTTCCTGCAGTATAAGCGTTTTGGTAACCAGCAGGTCCCGGAAGGATGGGTGGTAGTTACAGCAGGTAACCCGCCACAGTTCAACAAGTCTGTTAAGGAATTTGACGTGGCAACACAGGACCGTCTGAAAATGCTGCCGATTGACGCAGACTTTGACTGCTGGAAAGAATATGCATACAACGCAGGAATCCATCCGGCAATCACAGCTTTCCTTGAGACAAACCGTAAATGGTTCTATAGTATCAAATCTACTGTAGATGGCCAGCAGTATATCACTGCACGTGGATGGGAAGACTTATCTGCTGAAATCCAGGCATATGAGAGAAACGGGTTCCCGGTAACACAGGAACTTATCATGGAGTACATTACCGATAAGGAATGTGCTCGTAAGTTCGCTGTTTATTATGACCTGTTCAAGAAATACCGTGTAGACTATGCAATCTCCGATATCATTGCAGGAAACATTTCCAGTGGTGCAATCCAGAAGGCTCAGGCAGCGAAATTTGATGAGCGTCTGTCCATCATCTCCATGCTGATGGAAAGCCTTGGTATTTCTGCCAAAGGTGTTGTTGTTGAAGAAGAAGCACTTGAAGACGTAGTTAAAAAACTGCGTGTAGTCAAGAAAAATGCGAATAAATCTACAAGCGTTTATCAGATGCTTGCAGAAAATATTGCCGATATCAAAGACAATATTGACAAACAGAAGCAGGCCAATGCGTTATCTGCTGCAAGAAAAGCGGTACTTCTGCGCGAAATCAAGCTTATTGAAAGCTACAAAAATAAGCTTGATGAAGAACAGATTGTAAGTTCCGACAATGCAGCACAGTTTGCACTTGTTAAAAAGACATTCCAGAAAGATGTCAAAAAAATGCAGACTGCTGCTAATAAGACGACGGCCTCTATGGAAAATGCTTTCAAGTACATGGAAGCAGCATTTGGAGACGAGCAGGAAATGACACTGTTTGTTGCAGAACTTACTGTTAACCGTAACATTGCAAACTTTATTGCAAAACACGGCAGTGACTCTTACTTCAAGCACAACTCATCCATGCTCATCTACAACGAGGATGACAAGCTGACTGGTGAAATTGACCAGCTGCTGGATGAGGCTGTCTGATACATTTGCTTCACAAAACCAGAACCCCGGGGATATATTCCCTGGGTTCTTTTTTTGTGTGTTTAAAAATCACGCATATTAGATTCGTAATACTAGAAAGCAAACAAAAAGAAAGGAAGAATTAAAAATGGAATTAAAGATTAAAGGAAAAGGACAGGTAGCACCAATGCCTGGACAGGAAATGACAAATTTTGAAGCAATCGCAAATAAGTGTCTCAAACAGATTAAAAACAAACTGTATTTTCAGTATAAGGCACTCAGTCCGGTAATTTATCGTATGCCTGTTTCTTTTGTGGAACCTGGACTTGGTGTTTTTGGAACAGATGCAAATCAGGTATATGCTGACCCGATGGATGTAATCCTGCGTTATAAAAAATCACAGGATGAGCTGAGCAGGACATATCTGCACATGTTATTCCACTGTATTTACCTGCACCCATTTGCGCAGCAGAAAAATATTGATGCTGGCGTATGGAATGTTGCACTTGATATCTGTTGTGAAGCTGCAGTGCAGCGTCTTAATCCAAAACCAATGGACAGAGACAATGACCGCAAGAGAATCATTGATGATATCAAAGGCCGCATCAAAATGTTCATTCCAGCGCTCGTATATAAAGAGCTGATGACAAATTCATCACATTATGATTTTCCTGAACTCATCGAACTGTTTCATCTTGATGACCATTTCTGGATGAAAGACCCGGAATCAAATGGAAGCGGAAATGAGAATGGAAATGGTGAAGGAAACGGCCAGGGTCAGGGAAAAGGCAATGGCGGAAACGATAAAAATAACAATGATGGAGATAATGACGGAGACGGAAATAGCGGAGGCAATGACCAGCCAGACGATTCCAGCGAGAAAGGTGGCGACAGCAGCCAGAGCCAGTCTCAGAGTCAGCAGCAGAAGCAGCAGGAATGGCAGGATGTTGCAAGACAGGTTGCCGCAGATATGCAGAACTTCCACAATCAAGGCAAAGGCTCCGGCGATATTGCTGCTGAGATTGATTATCTCACACAAGATAAGATGGATTATGAAGAATTTCTTCGTACATTCTCTGTCGTAGAAGAAAAAATGATGGTTAATCAGGATGAGTTCGACTATATGTATTACTCATATGGTCTGGCAGGACTTCCGAGCGCTGATGGAAAACGGGCTGTTGACAAAAAAGTACTGCTTATTGAACCTCTTGAATACAAGGAAGAGAAGGTTATCAAAGACTTTGTTATCGCCATTGACACATCAGGTTCCTGTGCTGGTGAGCTTGTGAAAAAGTTCCTTAACAAAACATACAGCATCTTGAAAGAAAGCGAAAGTTTTTCTAATCGTGTAAATATCCATATCATTCAGTGTGATGCAGCTATCCAGAACGATACTAAAATCACAAACAAAGAAGAAATGGAACATTTTATGCAGAATATGAAGCTGTATGGATTCGGCGGAACAGACTTCCGGCCTGTATTTGAATATGTTGACACTCTTATTAAAAACAAAGAGTTTGACAATCTTTGCGGTCTTATCTATTTTACAGACGGCTACGGAACATATCCAACAAAGCCGACGCCATACAAAACAGCATTTGCTTTCCTGGAAGATTACAATAACCGTGACAATGTACCATCATGGGCTATGTCTGTGTATTGGGACGAAAGCCAGGAATAGGATTCCATTATCAACAAAAACCAGAGCATTTTTATGCTCTGGTTTTTTCTTTTTCTAAAAATTTCGCATATTAGAAAAGAAATAAAAACAAAGAAAGAGAGGAGCTGGAAACTATGGATAGAGACACAGCTAAAGAAATCATTCTGGCGAGCCTTCCAAATTACCTGGCTCAGAAAGGTATCAATATTTCAAGGAAATTCCTTTGTATGAATCCTGACCATCAGGACCATTCTCCAAGTATGTGTTACGACAGGAGAAGAAACCGTTGCCATTGTTTCTCATGTGGGTGCGATGCAGATATATTCAATCTCATTCAATGGGATTACAACACCACATCATTTCCGGAAACATTCAATCTTGCCTGTGACCTGTTTGGAATTGACGTTGACGAAAGAAAAGAAAAGCCAAAAGAAAGACCAAAAATCAAACCGGCAAAACAGGGCAGAACAAGAATTTCCGAGATAAAAAAAGCAGAGCCTGAAGTGTGTGACAAAGTGTACACTACCATGCAGATGCTTTCACCTTTGACAGCCACAGATATGAAATATCTGACTGAAAAAAGAGGATTATCAAAAGAAAGAATCAAAAAAGATTACATGCGCATGGTTACAGCGCCGGAAGACCGCAAGAAGCTTATCCGAAAGCTTATAAAACTTACAGGTTATACAAAAGATACCCTGAAATATGTTCCTGGTTTTTTTATTGATAAAAACACAGGGGCTCTTGATTATTCCGGAGATAATGTTCCTTCCATTTCACATGGAACAAACTGGTGTAACAATGCCGGAATTGGAATTCTTATCCGAAATGTTGACGGTCAGGCTGTTGCTATTCAAATCAGACGCGATACAGCAAGTAAGGGGAATAGATATTGCTGGTTCACTTCCATTTTTGCTGTCGACAGCGTGGATTATGATGGCGGCAGCACACCTGGAGCAGCAAAAGATATTATTATTCCAGAAAATCCACAAACATGCCTTTGTATCACAGAAGGAAGGTTTAAATCCGAAATCATTACAGCAAACAGAAATATTGTTATCTCAATTCAGGGTGTATCCGCATGGAAAGGCATCGATGAGATAATTAAAAAACTGCGTGAACAGCATGAAATCAAGAGCATTTTTCTGATGTTTGATTCTGACATTATGGGTAATCGACAGGTGTTCAACACTATTTCTGATATGGCAAGAACCATTATGGAACGGATTCCAGACATGAAAATCAAATTTGCAGTTTGGAAGATTAAGTATGGAAAGGGAATTGATGACTGCATTCTTTCCGGAAATTTGACGCGCGTCAAATACGTTGATGCAGAATATTTTATGGAGACATGTAACAATTCATTTGATATGCTCTTAAAAAAATATGGAGTAAAATCATTCCAGAAGATGAAAAGTGAAGACAGAAAAATATTTGGAAAATATCTTCAGGAAGAAAATGAAAAAAAGTTGTTGTTTGAAGAAAATAAGAAAAAAAAGCCAGAAGAAGCTGCGTAGGAAAAGCGGGAGACGAAAGTCTCCTGTTTTTTGTATAAAATAATTCGGCAAAAATTTGCATTCCTAAAAATCTCGAGTATACTAAAGACAGAAACAGAAAAGAGAACACGAAAAGCAGAAATGCAAAAGGAGTTGCAGAGGTCCAAATCCTCAGTTCTCATTCATTGGCGATACGCCTTGACTAAATTTTCGTCCTTTCTTTGTTTGGCAGGACCGGTGGCTATGATTTGGATAGCTGCCGGTTTTGTTGTGTCTTAGATTCTGTATACTTGTATGATGATACATATGGATTCCGTAAAATATGCTAATATCTGTAATACAAGATATATTTGGCCGGTCTGACCTGTCTTGTTTTTTGTAAAGCAAAAAAAAATTCGGCAAAAATTTGTCAAAAAGAAATGTCTGTGCAATAATATGATTGTCATCTGAAAGAAATCATATAGATTTCTCCACAAAGATTTACCCCGGTCTAGCTAGCCGGGTGCAGCAGCGGAGGTGCTTTCGGCAAAGAGTGAACGGGTTTCGCCGATAAGGCAGGTTCGATTCCTGCCGCTGCTTTTCTGGATACGATGTATCTTGACTTTATTTTGTCCTTTCTTTGTTTTGCAGAGCCGGTAGTTGAAAAACTACCGGTTTTGTTTTTCAAAATTTCAGAATATTAAATGTGCAACTTCAAGAAGAAAGAGAGGAAAGCATAATAAGAAATCTTAAAGCAAACATCTACAACCTTCTTGTGGAAGCCGGTGTAGCGGAAGAACAGGCAAAGGAATTAGCAAAAAACACATACAAAAAAGTTAAAAAATGTATCGAAAATAATAAGGAAGCAGAAGATACAATAGACAAGATGGTTCACGCAGCTGTTGATGGTATTATTCCAACTACTAAACTGGACAAGCTGGCTGATGATGCAGTGAATGAAGCAGTTGCAGAATTATTTGACTAGAACAACAAAAGAGAATAACAATTAGAAATGCAAGAGACGACTTATAAAAGCCGTCTCGTTTAAGAAAATTTTTCTTCTGGAAATTTTCTGTTGTCGTAAAAATCTGCTTCACGAATATGGTATCTCCACTTAATCCTAGTATTCTCTTCGTCAATTGGGCTGCGCAAAGCATCTGGCGCTTCAACAGTATTTGTAGATTTTGCAATAAAGCCAAGCTCTTGAGCTAAAACCATAAATCATAACCTCCTTTTTTGGTGTACATCTACAATATGCAAAAAATCTTTTTTCTCCAGAAATCCAGCATATTAAATGTAATAAAACTTGAGATAAACTGGAGGTAATGTCATGGCAAAGTTAGCACTACCTGAATCGGCTTACAAAGGAATTCCCAATGCAAAGAAATGCGAAAGGATAACGTCATCGGAATATGATAGTCTGGCAGAAGAAGCAACAAAAAGAATCAGGGAAAAACAATTGCAGCAGGCGAATGCTGCAAAAGATGCGGAAAATTATTTTTGCAAATGAGAGATGAAAAAGAAGTCATTAAGTGTGTCTTCTTTTTCATATACAAAAATTTCATCATATTAAACGTACAAATGGCACAAAGAAAGGAAAAATACTATGGAAAGAAAAATTAATTATGTAAGCGGAAGAGATGGGGCATTAAGTATCAGAGAATTCCGCGGATACGGACAGAGTTTGTCAGTTCTGCAAGGAAAAAGCAAGCTGATGATTCATGTAATGCCAGAAGATGAAGAACTTGGCGTCATGATTTTTCATCTGCAGTCTTCGGAAGAGGAAACCACATTAAGGGCACCGGTAGTAGATATCAAAAACGCAAAAAAGGTTATGCAGAATATGAATGATGCGATTGATTTCTGCAAAGAGTTTCGAGAAAGAGAAGAGGAGTTCAAAAATGCGGCATCTCTTTTTCCTGCAAAATAGTTTTTTAAGCGCTAATTCTTAGCGCTTTTTTTGTGTTTATTTTTTCAGCATATTATAAATGCATAAAAATACAAAACAAAACTAAACAAGAAAGGAATTAGAAATATGACAAAAAAAATGACAAAAGAACTCTACGAAAAGCTTAATATGGCAGGAAAGGCACTTTGTGAGTATTGCGAGAATGACGAATGCTCATGCTGCCAGGTAACGCGCCTGATGGATGATGCATACATTGAGGCAGTAGAGGAGGGGATTGTAGATGATGCCTGAAAAATACGAAATTGCTTTTGTAGTGTATGCGGATATTCCGGAAAAGGACTCCAGTATTGGAGATTTGGAATGCAATGGAACACTGAGAAGCTACAACTGTTATTCTTTAGAGGATGCGAGGATGTATTTCACAATTTCTGCTGAAACGCCAGAAGAGGCATACAAAAAAGGGATTGCAAAAATGCAGTCCGGGGATGCTGATTTCGGAGAAGCGGTAGTGGAAGACTGGTGCTTGGAACATATTTCTTGTGGCGATAAGTACTGGTACAAAGAAGACCTTGCACTCTGATTGCCTATGTGCGGGCGGCAAAATTTGCTGCCTGCTTTTTTTTGTAAAAAAATTCAGCATATTGTAAAAGACACCAAAAAAATACTACGAAAGGAAGAAAGATATGCAGACAATAGTTTTTGCGACGCACAATCAAAACAAAATGAAAGAAATTAAAGAAATTCTTAAAAATATTCCAGGCATGGAGAACATCCGACTGATTTCCATGACGGAGGCCGGTATTACAGAGGATATTGTGGAAGACGGTAATACATACGAAGAAAATGCGCTAATTAAAGCAAAATATGTATGCGAAAAGACTGGCATGATTGCATTGGCAGATGATTCAGGTACAGAAATCGATGCACTGGATGGACAGCCGGGAATATATTCCGCAAGATTTCTTGGCGAAGATACGCCGCAGGTTGTTAAAAATGCTTATATTTTGGATAAGCTAAAAGGACTCCCAAACGAGAGAAGAAAAGCAAGATATATGTGCTGTATCGCAGCAGCGTTTCCAGACGGAACGACAAAGACGACGATGGGTACGCTTCCAGGTATCATTGCACATAAAATTTCCGATGGAACAAACGGTTTTGCGTATGACCCAATCATGTATATTCCAGAATTTGGAAAGACTATGGCTGATATGACGATGGAAGAGAAGAATGACATTAGCCATCGCGGGCAGGCGTTAAAGAAAATGAGCGTTGTGCTGTTAAAAAAATTAAATGATAAATAATTGATTACAAAAGCGGCAAAAAATGCCGCTTTTTTCAATACTCGATTTTATTGTTCAGAAAAACACTGGTATATGGCACTCCTTGCAATTCTTCCAAATCGCGCTTGGTAATGTCAAATTCCTGGTTTTCTTTGTCAATCCTGCTTCCATTTTTGCAATTTTCCGGCGGTCCAGTAAAAGTTAACGGCACCGGGTGAAAATAAGTTGTCGACTGTCTTTCCTTAATGGATATCATTCTTATCACGGAAAAACAGAGTTGGATGCTACCGGATTTATCCGTGCAGAGGAAAACGACAAGCAGACTTATATAAAAAAAATTATAGAAAAATTTTCTTTTTTTTGTAAAAATCAGGCATATTAAATATATAACAAAAGAACCTTATTTTAGGAAGGAGGCTGGCATTATATGGCAAAAAGTACTACCCCGTCTTTCGTTGTAACGAGACGAATTATGACGGATGACAGTGGATACGATAAACTGAATAAGATAATGAGGATTACAGAGCGTATGTATAATGCCGGCGTAAGACACTGCATTAAGCAGCTGAACGAGCTGAAAAAAGATGTCTGGTATAAATATTGCCTGGGACAGTTCTTCGCATGCAAGGATAAAAAAGAAAGCAAGCGATGGAGCAATGAAATATTCATATGTGCTGCAGCGTATCAGCTTACCGAATATGACCTTCATGCATATTTTGGAAGAGGCAAGATTTCCGGATATGAAGGCGGAATCGGAATCAATATTGTACAGAAAACTGCTACTACTCTTTATAGTGCAGTAAAAAAGGCAATATTTGGAAAAAGGATTCATTTCCGTAAATTTGAGGAAACATTTTCCTTTGAAGATAAGAAATCAACATCAAGCATTATCTATAAAGCCGAAGCAGATACCGTTACTGTATGCGGCACAGTATTTAAATTAAAGCCAGTCAGAAAAAGCGACATATGGCTTCAGGAAGCAATGAAGTATAAGGTAAAGTATTGCCGTATCATCAGGGAGCCTTTCGGGATTCATTACCGCTTTTTCCTGCAGCTTATAATGGAAGGCATCCCTCCTCAGAAGCATGTAATTGGAGCCGGAACCATGGCTATTGACCCCGGAGTTTCAACTATGACTTCATATAATGGAAGTAAGCTTTCTTTTAAAGAACTGGCTCCGAATGTCAACAAATATCAGGAGAAAGTCATTAAGGAACAAAACCGCCTTTCAAAACTGACAAGGATTAACAATCCGGAATGTTACGACGATAAAGGCGTACATATCAAAGGTATGCGGATTCAATATTCAAAATCTATGAAAAGAGCAAAGATGAGGCTTCGCACGGCATACAGGAAACAGCGTGTATATGTAGAACAGTCAAACAACAACCTTGCCAATGAATGGCTTGAAGATTCAGGTTCTGTGGTGAAGATTGAGACTATGAATTATAAGGGATTACAGAAAAAATCTTCAAAGACTGAAAGACATGATAAAGAATCTGTTGTGTCAGATAATACTGGAAGAAAGCGAAGTATCCGTAAATTTAAACGTAGGAAACGCTTTGGCGGCAGTATATTGAAGCATGCACCGTCAGGCTTTCTGTCTACAATTAAAAGGAAGGTTTCAGCCACTTGCGGAATCGTGATTGATGTAAGTGCTTCAAAACTGAAGGCAAGCCAGTATGACCATGTTTCAGATACATACGAAAAGGCATTATTAAGTGACAGAGAGAAGGTAATAGGCAATTATATAGTACAAAGAGACTGCTACTCTTCGTTTGTTATATTTTATGCGACTGAAGAGAATGAACCTGACAGGAAAGGATGCCTGAACGGTTTTGAAAAGTTCCTGGCATGTCAGGATAAACTGATAGAAGAAATGCTACATGATAATTTCAGCAACCCGAATTTCGGGACAAAACTGATAAATATAAAAAAGCAGCAGCTCCGTGAAGAGCCCGCTGCTGCGTAACTAGAATTATTCCACAGGCTCAGCTGCGAGCCCGCCTTTGTATATGTCCTGCATATACAGTGTAAGTACAGGGATAAGCTTCATCTGCTTATCTTATGGAAAACTTAAGAGGTAAAGTCCATCGTCAAATATAATCGTCTTATAACACTGAAACACGGTCATTTCCGTCGGGTGCGGAGGATGAAAAACGGTGGCATATGGATGCGTCTAGCCGGTTCTCTTTTGGGAACCCGCCAGATTTATCTGTGCGGAGCAGTCAGTCCTCATATGTTTATATATTTAATATGCAAAATATTTTCGTATTGTCATTCGCAAAAAATTCTTTTTTCAGTAAAATTCGGCATATTAATTATATGACAAATATAAATTTGTTTGTCTATTGCCCGGGATGTATCCCGCTATGCGAATAAGGAGCGCTCGCCTTCGGAGGATGTCGTAATCAAGTACGTTCGCGTGTAGCCGAAGTTAAAAAATCCGTGAAACTTTATACAGACGTACGGACTGTAACCCTCTGACAGGACAGAGGTTAAACATTTCCTTCTCAAACGAGATAGCTGGCGGACAGCGAAATAACTACACACAAAATATCCAACATTTAGGAGGACAAAAAAATGTTATCAAAATTAAAATTAAAAAGAAAATGTATTGCCATTCTATGTTCTGCTGCAACGGCCGCAGCGGTACTGCCAGCAGCGCCAGTGCCAGTATTCGCAGATGCTACAAAAGTTGTATCAATCGGAAACGACCTGTCAGATGCAGAAAAGAAAACAATGCTTAAATATTTCGGTATTGCAGATGATAAGAGTGTACAGAAAATTACAGTCACAAACAAAGATGAAGTGTCACACCTCTCAAGCTACATTCCAAGAGAACAGATTGGAACAAGAACGGTCAGCTGTGCTTACATAAAGCCAACAGAGTCTGGCGGAATTAGAGTAAGAACGGCGAACTTGCAGTATGTCACAGCAAACATGATTGCGTCAACACTCGCAGACATTGGCATCAAAAACTGCGAAGTGGTTTCGGCATGCCCGTTCCTTGTTTCCGGAACAGGAGCGCTGACCGGAATTATTATGGCATACGAAACAGCAACAGGTGATACTATTGATGAAAGCAAGAAAAATATTGCAACTCAGGAAGTAGTTGTAACAAAAGACCTTGCAAAAGATATTGGTAATATCCAGGCAGAATATGTAATCAATCAGGCAAAGGCAGAAGCAGTGCAGAATAATATTTCTGACAAACAGGAGATTCAGAACACTGTCAATAACATTGTAAACAACAACAATATTAATATTTCCAATGACCAGATTGAAAATATTACAAATCTGACGCAGAATATTGTAAATGAAAACTACGGCGATACATATATCAACAATATTACAGAAATCAATAATAATATCAAGCAGGAAATTGCAGCATCAGACAATGTCGATATTAAAGTTGATAATGCAGAATTAACTCCAACTACCGAACCGACAGAGGAGGCAAAAGGTGCAGCAGACAGCATCATGAACAACATTGATGAAGGCGCACTTGGCGATGATGTAATTTCATCTTCAACTGATGACCCTACAATGATTGCCTCTTCATCAGATAACATTGATACAGCAACAGACACATGTGAAGACCCCGTCAATGCAGGCGAAAAAATTGATGATACATTCGAAATAACAAATGAAGAAACAAATGACAGCTCAACAGAGTCAGAAACAGGTTCGTCAGAAGAAAATATAACGCCAGCTGAAAGTGAAAGTAAAGAGGAAACTCCAAGCGACGAGGCTTCCGATAGCACAGCAAAAGATGACAATAATATTCCAGAAGCAACAGAAGATGGAACAGTCGGTGATTTAGATGCGCCAGAAGTCACCAATGCCGAACAGGCAGAGAACTCCGAAGATATTTCAATCCCTGAAGATAATATCTCAGATTTCGGTTATGATATCGCACCAATCGTTGAAAAATACGGTGAAGATGCAGCCAAAAAATTCTTAAAGATTGAAAAATATATGAAAGAAAATTTTGCATTTGATGAATCAAGCCAGGATGATATTGATGCAGCAGCAGATTTGAAGATTGGTGATACGGAAAGCGAAAGAAAAGAAGAAACAAAAGAAAAAATTTCTTCTATTTCAAAAAACGTCCTGGATGTATGCTATTCTTATTTAACAGAGGATACACACAAAAAAGATATCACTGAAATTATCAAAGATAAAGTTACGGAAATGACAGCAAATGGACAGATTGATGGAGATGCCGTGACGAAACTTTATGACCTGTATAAAACATATACCGCTAGTGCGGAAGATGTTACAGATAATTCAGAGGAAAATTTGACAGCTGAAGCCTCAGATTCAGACACAGAAGAAACAAATTAAAAAATAAGAAAAACAACCAGCAGGAGCTTGAAGCTCCTGCTTTATTTTTGCAGAAAAACATAAAAACGTAACACTTTTGCAAACAAAAATTAACCGATAGTGATAAAAAAAGATTAAAAATTCTGCATATTTAAAATATATAAAAAATAGCAAAGGAATATCTAAAAATTTAATGCCACACAACAGTACATATAGAAAAACAGCAAGGCCATCACAGTATGTTTATGGAAATACTGCGAGAAAACTTTATGAAATACCTGAATATACATACAGACCGGAAGTATACAAAAAAAAGAAAAAACAAGTAAGACAAAAACAACAGGCTAAAAAACCGCGGCATGTAAGCGAGAAAGTATTAAAAAACCGTGTAGCTGCAACGAGTGTAGGCCCAGGGTTCGTCGCATTCCTGGCAATCACATGTATTGTCTTAATTTTCTGCTGTATCAGTTATCTGCAGGCAAAATCTACTCTTACTTATAAAATAAAAGATGTTGCGAGAGTAGAATCAGAATTATCACAATTGAAAGAAGAAAATACAGCATATGAAGCACAACTTACAACAAACATTGATTTAAATACAGTAAAGGCTATTGCTATTGGCAGACTTGGAATGAAAACTCCAACACCAGACCAGCGAAAAACTTATAAACTTGCAGACAATAGAAGCTATGTGCGACAATACATAAGTATCGATGCTGTCAAATAGTATTTTCCTATTCTCTTATATTATTTAGCATATTAAATATATGCAAAAAAAAGATAGGAGGATGAAAAATATGCCAAACACAAAGGATGACAAATTACATGAAGATGTTCAACATTTATTTCAACAAGAAGATACATATACTGTCGAACATTCATTCCGCGTTGCGAAAATAGCACATGTACTTGGAATTGCTATGCATCTATGCGAACAGGAAATGGAAACATTAAATAAAGCTTCTGAGTTGCATGATATTGGAAAAACCAAAATCAATATTGAGATTTTAAATAAGCCTGGACGATTAACGGATGAAGAATTTGATGAAGTTAAGAATCATTCAAAATATGGATACCTTATCATCAAACCTCTGAATGATATTATAGCAGACATTATCTTTGCACATCATGAAAGATATGATGGAAAAGGATATCCTAATGGATTATCTGGCAATAGTATTCCATTTTTAGCACGTATCATTGCCGTTGCTGATTCTCTTGATGCAATGAGTTCTGATAGATGCTATCGCAAAGCACTCCCATGGAAAACATGTATTTCTGAGATTGACAGGAACAACGGGATAATGTATGACCCAGACGTTGTCAATGCATTTCATTTATGCCAGGACGAAATATCTCAGATAATCTCAAATTTGTAGTCACAATTGCAGGCCAAGTGCCTGCTTTTTTGTTGTCCAGGCAAACGTGCATATTGTAATTAAGAAAGCACGAAAATCCACGGCCAGTCAGTTGTGGGTAAAAATGTTGTTCTTTACCTTTGTGCGTGTGTTGAACACCCAAAGTCTGGCATCAAGCGCAAAGCGCAAATTGCCAAAAATCAAAAACTCAAATAAGGAGGATAAAAAAAAATGGCAAAAAATATATTTACAAAAACAATTGAAAAGGCAAGAGAAATCACTCACAAAACCAAACCGATAGTCGAAAAGGAAATGAAAGACGATTTAACAATGAAAGGCACTATGGTTACAGCCGGTGTTGCCGCCACAGGTATAAAAACGGTAACCTCTGCAATGTCATCGAAAAATGATTCAAATATGACACGAAGTGATGAAAGAACACAAAAAGAATTTGAAAAAACAGACAAAACACTTCGCGACATTCAGACAGAACAGCAGCAAAGAGGTGGGGACAGGGACATTCCACAGCGAATAATTGAAAGTCCAGCAGAAAAACATGAGCATATCCCACAATATGATAAGTTTATGGAGCAAGAAGCCGAGCGAGTAAAAAAATCATCAGAACAGCGTGCAAACGAACAACATAGACAGATGCAACGAGACGATATGAAGCGGCATGAACGATTACAGGATAGCAAAGAAAACGCAATGATTCATGATATGACAGAACAGGTTCTTGGAAGAACATATAAAGTACCTGGAACAAATATAAGCTATGACGACGCTGCTATCATGGCTAAAAATAATATCAGGGATTCCGATGAATTGACTGGAATCTCTCTGGAAGATGACGGGTTTGAAAACTCAGTTGAAGAAGTGCAGCAGATGATGCACGGATATGTATTTAATGGTGTCCCGGATATTGAAGAGTTTTACGATATGACCAAAAATGAAGGGCCTGATGTGATTGCACAGGCATATGTAAATGTAGCAAAAGAATGTGATAAGAGTAATATCCAGGCTTTAACAAAGATTGATGAAAAATTCTGCTTTGAACACCAGACTTTTGAACGTCAGTTTGATTATATCCGAGAGCATGACCCAGTAGCTGACAGAGTGCTTAATATGATTGAAATGGAAATGGGAAGAGACCGGGCCGATGATTAAGATAACTGGCAGTCATTGCGAAAATGACTGCTATTTTTTTTGTAAAAAAATTTCGTAAAAAATGTCTCTTTCACAATTTATTTGGCATATTAAATATGTAGAAAAACAGGACAACAGTGTAATCTCATTTTTCTGTATGAAATACAGGTCTGTTCCGGCCGGGCGGAAACCGTATTTCTTAGTGCATCGGGCACAATTCTGGCGCCGAGTACCGGATGCGCAGGCTAATCTGCATGGTAGTGCAAAAAATGGCCAAAATGTCGACAAAAAAAGCAAAAAAAGCGGCCAGTGTCCGCTAAATGCATGAATTAAGTTTTTTGGGGAACTGCGAATGTAAGGAACGAGGTATTCGCATGCCCCGCAAGTGGAAGGGTGTTAAAGCGCGGCGATAAGTTTTTTGTCCCCTTGTAGTTTTTCAGCATAGGTTGGTCGAGAGGTGAGAATCCGTGACGCTAAGGACGCGCTGTACCTGGCGATGACGTAAGCCAGAAGGAGGCAGAAGTTAAGCGAAGCGATGTATTCCGTGTAGCTGAAAATGGGACAAGTTGCTATTGTCCGATGAAAGATAGCAGGTATGGTCTGCTTCTGAATGGGGAAACCCGAGCAAGGTATGCTATCTGTTCCAGTCGTAGACTTGGAACAGAGGGACAAGAACAACAAAAAAAAGCAACAAGAAACAGTTTTGGCGGGCCTGGCGGCCCACCGGCAAATTCTATTTTCAATGCCAGCCTGCGTACAAGCAGGTAGTTAAGCTTTTGGCGGGGAAACTCCCCGGGAAAAACTGACTGCGGCAGGTGGCTGTCAGTTACACAGAGAAAGATAGAATCTCGTGCATACGATAAAAACAGCCACAAAAAAGCAGCGTGGGGCTTCGTGTAATCTGCAGTAGCACGTAGCAGCGATTGAATGTATAATGGAAAGAAAAACGGCATGCCGGCTTAATCCGGAGCAACATGCCGTTTTTTTGCTGCGTATTTTCCGGCATATTGTAAGAAATTAAAAAAGAAAGGAACAAAAAATATGCCAAAAACAGAATACGAAAAAGGATACGAAGACGGGTTTACTGATGGTTTCAGCTTTTGTCAGAAGATATATTCCAGTGTAATAGACATCATTTGCAAGGCACTTCAGAAAAAAGAAAGAAAAATAATTCCCGAACAGCCAAAAAGAAGAAGTAAAAGAGGAGGCTTCCGTGATATTCCAATTGATGGCAGCCTGCAAATCGGAGATATCGTCTATACCAAGGCGAATGCTGTACTGGACATCGGCATGGTCAAGAGTGTCAACCCTCTGGAAGTATATTCCAGATGTACACGATACGATTACGGCTATCCGAGCCTTTACGGAGCGCCGGAACTCTGTCGCTGGTACAATTCAGGTGTTAACGTATCTTTTATACGATGGAAAGAAATTTCTTATAACGCCGGCACGGACGATGTCTGCCGGGCGATTGGGATTCCATATTTGCGATGCTGATTTTGCTGGCGGCTTCGGCTGCCAGCATTTTTTGCGGCCAGCATTTGTTAAAGCGCAAAAAAATATTTCAAAAGTGTTACATTTTATTAAAAATTAAGCATATTAAATCTGATGCAAAAAAATATAACAAAAAAATACAAACAAAACAAAGAAAAAGAGGTAAAAAAAATGAAAAAGAAAATCGTAAGTGTAACTTTAGCAATGATGATGTGCCTGTCACCTGTAACAAGTGTATATGCTGACAGGGAAGATGATTTGAGAGAGGAACAGGCATGGACCAATGACCAGCTAAATTCCATGTATTCAAGAATGGATGACTTGTATGCACAAAAACAGCAGCTGGAAAATGAAATCAACACTCTGGATGCAAACCTGGTAAATGTCATGGTTTCTATTCAAACATTGGAAACTGATATTGCAAACAAACAGACTTCCATTGAAAACACACAGAAAGACCTGGAAAAAGCGCAGAAAGCAAAAGATAAACAGTATGAAGCAATGAAGAAACGAATCCAGTATCTGTATGAAAAGGGCGGTAATGCTGCATGGTTCCAGATGATGATGAATTCAGAAAATCTGACGGACCTGCTTAACAACGCTGAATACACTCAAAAAATGTATGAATATGACAGACAGAGTCTTGAAAAGTATGCAAATACTATCACACAGGTACAACAGCTTGGAGAAAAATATCAGCAGGAAAAAGCGGACATGGAAAGCATGAAACAGGAACAGGAAGCTGAGCAGGCAAATCTGCAAACTGCGATTGATTCTAAACGTGCGAGCTCTGCCGATTGCGACAATGAGATTGCTTACGCACAGCAGATGGCCAATGAATATGCCTCTCTGATTCAGGAGCAGCAGGCAGAAATTGAACAGATTGTTGCTGAAAAAGAAGCGGCAGAGGAAGCGGCAAGAGCAGAGGCCGAGAGGATTGCAGCTGAACAGGCGGAAGCAGAAGCCGCAGCAGCAGCTGAACAGGAAGAAACCGATGATGTCCAATACGATGAAAATGGAAACATTATTAATAATAATGAAGAAGATAACACAGAAAATACAGACAATAACAATGATGAAGACAATACAGAGACGGTAGGAACAGCAGAAAGCGAGACCACAGATACTTCATCAGATTATGAATATGATGAATACGGAAATGTAATTGACAATAATACATCAACAGATACATCAACTAACGATGATAGTTCAAGTGACACATCAACTAACACATCAACTAACACATCAACCGGGTCAGGCTCTGGTTCTTCTGTAGTTGATTATGCAACGCAGTTTGTAGGTAATCCGTATGTCTGGGGAGGTACATCCCTGACAAATGGCGCCGACTGTTCCGGATTTGTGCAGAGCGTTTACAACAAATTTGGCGTAAGCCTTCCAAGAACATCTTATGAACAGCAGAACGCAGGCCGTGAAGTTTCTTATTCGGATGCGCAGCCAGGCGATTTAATCTGTTATGGTGGACATGTTGCCATTTATATGGGAAATGGAAAGATTGTACATGCATCCAATTCAAGAGATGGAATTAAAGTAAGTGATAATGCAGCTTATAGAACAATTCTGAGTGTAAGAAGACTTGTGTAAGAAAACGCTTGGACCAGAAGAATATTCTGGTCCTTGTTTTTATATAATTTTACACAAAACCAACAAGACCCGGTATTTTCATACCGGGTCTTGCATCGATGGTAATGCCTCCATTACCAACTGCCCTTAAGGGCTATCTTGCGCATGCAGATAGTATAGCACCAAAGCAAGAAAAGCTCAAGCATTTTGTATAAATAAAATTTTTGTGGCAATTTGGTGATATTTTTGCTTCGTTATTTCTCATATTAAATGTAAACCCGATGAATGATGAGCAAGGAGGAAGCTATATGATAAGAATAAAAAATCGTGAAATGGCACGAACGCATGATGCTGGAAGAAAACGGAGCGGTTTTCGGAACGGCGTTTTATTTTCCGTCCTGGCAGCCGGCGCTGCAGTCCTGGCAGGCATCACTGGTTCCGGTTATGTGACTGTTCTGGCAGCGGATAACGTAGAACAAAGTCAGGTGATGACTGGTGACGACAGCCTGAAATTGACTGTGGGTGGTACTTCCGGGAATGTTGATGATGTAAATATCCCGGACAGCCAGACGGATGACACCGGACAGGTGTATGATTTTAAAGACAATAAGACGACCGGCACAGTAACGGTGACGAAAGTCTGGGATGACGAGCTGACGAATGATGAGCGGGAGATTCCGGATATTAAGATAAGCACGAAGAAACCAAGTAAAAGTACTCTCGGATATACTATAACATTTCATAGTAATGGCACTGTTTTTTCAGACAATACAACAGAAAATGATATATTATATAATGCCAATGGCCAAATTATCAGTGGTATATACAAAACAGGAGTAGGTATCAAAGAATGGTGTTATGATAAAGAATGTACGCAGGAAGCAAGCATAAATGAAGATGGAAGTATTAATATACAATTGTCTGGTGATATTGATTTATATGCCAAATTACCCACATTTGATATTATTACTCACGATGCTAAAGGACTCGAAACAGGTGTGACTTTTGCAAATTTAATTCCAAATGAAACAACTAAAATAATGTTTTGCAATGAATTAATGCCAAAATCTGCTACATTGATTGATGTAGATGATGATGGAGATGGAGGTGTTGTTGCGTGGATGGAAGATACAGTGATGAAAGTATCTACACAAATTCAAAATCAAAATGTAATCGTAAAAGGAAATGCCGAATACTTATTTGACTCTAAAAAATCTTTAGATACTATAGATTTTTCAAATCTTAACACATCTGAATTAACTTCTATGACAGGATGGTTTATGAATGATTCTGCATTAAACAATGTAGATATGAATGATTTAGATTTAAGGAACGTCAAAAAAATGGTTGATTTGTTTTACTATGGTGGAGGTTCTGAGCTTGACTTTAAATTAACAAACAAGGAATTAACAAATTTGGCAGATGCAAACTATATGTTCGGAAAAACAAATGCAAGGTCAATTGACATTTCTGGACTAAATTGCCCTTCATTGACTAATATTCATTCCATGTTTTACGAAACACATAATTTAAAAACAATTATAATGGATGATTTTAAAGCACCGGTCTGTAAAACTGCATATAATCTTGCTGGTTGGACCTATGCTCTTGAAACAGTAAGTATGAAAAACGTAGATTTATCTAAAGTGGAAGATATGAAAATGGCATTTTATTACTCTACATTATCTCAAATTGATGCCGATGGACTAGATATTTCGTCGATAACAAATGCGTCAAACATGTTTGGAAATACTCACCTTACATCATTTGACTTCTTTAAAGGTATAAAATTTGGACTAAAAAGCGATTCTATAAATGCTGAAAACTTATTTTATGAAAATAGCTATATAGAAAATATCACATTAAAAAATATTGATTTTTCTCATATTACAAGTGCAAATTGGATATTTTCTAATTGCGCTAATTTAAAAACAGTTGATTTATCTGGAACGCGTTTTTCGTCAACAACATCTATAAATGGTCCTTTTAGCAGTTGTACAGAATTGTATTCCATAAATATGTCTAATGTAGATATTTCGTGTTTAGAGAATGGGGACTCAATGTTTAATGGATTATCTAAGCTAGAGCTTTTAAATTTATCTGATTCAAATTTTGAAAATCTAAAAACAGCTGCTAATATGTTTGGATATAACCCATGCTTACGTGAAATTAATTTAAAGAATATAAAAATGACAAATGCTATAGTATTTTATGGTTTATTTTCTGGTTGTTCATCACTCAAAAATATAGATTTGTCAGATTTATCTTTTCCAAATGCACAAACGATTTCTCAAATGTTTTCAGGATGTTTGGCTTTAGAATCTGTCAATTTGTCAAATGTGGATTTTAGCACATTACAAAGTATGGAATATTTGTTTTCTGGCAATTCAAATATTTTAACTATAGACATGAATCATATGAAAGCACCAAAACTAATAACTATAAATAAAATCTTCTCTGGATGTTCGGCTTTGAAATCTATTAATTTGTCAAATGTGGATTTTGGTACGCTGAAAAGTATGGAAGCTTTATTTTCAGATAATATGAATATTGAAACAGTAGATATGCATAATCTAAATGCTACTCAGTTAGCAACTGTAAATAAAATGTTCGCAAAGTGTGTGCAACTAAAATCCGTCAATTTATCTGAATGCAATTTTCAGAACTTAATGGTTACAGATGAGATGTTTGCAAATTGCGAGTTGCTTAGCGAAATCAAAACACAAAATATAGATATACCTAAAATTAAAACAATGAAAGCAATGTTTAAAAATTGTCGGTCTCTAGACGCATTAAATTTTACAGATTTTAATACTTCCGGTGTAGTATGTGTAGATTCATTGTTTTTTGGATGTAAGAAATTATCATTGTTGGATTTATCTAACTTTGATACGTCATCGGTAACATCCATGACATCGCTTTTTAATAAATGTGAAAATTTATCAACAATTAAATTAGGTGATAAATTTTCTTTTGTTGGAACAGATTATGCCTTATCCGGCACCTGGCAAAACACAGCCGGTGAAACATTTACCTCTGGCACATTCCCATCCAACGTCGCCGACACATATACAAAAATTTCAAACTAGTTAACAAAATATACAAGCACCGGAACAAGCCGGTGCTTTTTCTTATAATACGAAATATTGCATATTAATACTGAAAAAATAAAAAAGAAAGGAAAAAAATATGTACGAGTACAGGAGTAATGACAAGACGTTAATATTAAATAGCACAGATGATATATTCTCATTTCTGGGAAAATCAAGCCAGGTAGTATCTAGCGGAACATCTCAATGGATTTTACGCAGTGAACCAGAACATCTTATCTGCGGGAAGGCCTTCAAACCATCAAAAAAACAGCTTCCGCTTAATCTATTGACTTTAACCGGTTTGAAAGATATTCAGGTATCTGATGATAATCCGGATTTTAAAACGATAGATGAAGTAATATATACAAAGGACGGAACGCTGCTTGTATTCTGCCCAGCAAGCAAAATGGGTACAATAAATATTGCCGAAGGAACTCAAACTATCGGAAAAAATGCTTTTACTCAATGTAACATCAGTAAAGTAATTATTCCAGATTCAGTAAAAGTCATCGATAAATGCGCATTTGTTGAATGCGAAAACTTAAGCGAAGTTAAGATTGGAGAAAAAAGTCATCTTGAGCGCATTAATGCAAGCGCTTTTGATGGATGTAAATCTTTGGAAAATTTTTATTTTCCAAAATCGCTGAAGTTATTGGATAATAATGCGTTTTCATGTGCAGGTATTAAAAAGGTGTTTTATCCAAATAACGTTACCGTCGGAAGAGATGTCTTTTACCACTGCCCTATAGAATATGTTTATGTTCCAAAAACAAATTTTGCAGACGTTCCAAATCTCTGTATTATTGAAGCTTGTCAGTCATACTGTTATATGAATGATGTTGATATTAAAGAACTGGCATATGGATTTTTTACGCTTCAGTTGGAAGATTATAATCCAATTATAATACCAAGATATCTTGATACTGACGGTAAAATCAGGAATATGGATGCAAAAATCGTAAGATTTCACAGGGAAAATAGTAAAGATGGCCTTGATTTGTTTAAGTTTGGAGCTGCTCCGGAATGCAAAGAAGCCACAGCAATAGCAGAATATAAGGCTTATCATTCTGAAGCAGCAAAATGTTTTCTTGTAAGAAATTCAACACAAATCGCACGAAGAAGAGCTGCTGTCAACGAAGAAACATTGTATGACTTCGTATCCATGGATATTTGGAAGACTACAGCACTAAAGAAAATGCTCGCCATTGCAGAAGATTTTGATTATGCTTCTGTAATTACTTACATTCTAGAAAAACTTCCAAAAAAGAAAATACAAAGAATCAAACTGTAAACATAACATACAAGCACCGGAACCAGCCGGTGCTTTTTCTTATGTTAAAAATCAAGCATATTAAAAAAATAAAAAGTGTAAAGAAAGGAGAAAATGAAATGACAAAATCAATATTACCTCAGCCAGAAAACATTACTATTATTGGCGAACCAACAAAAAATCAGACAGATTTTCCTCCAAAAATAACTCTGCCAAACACCAAAAAAGGATTCAACGAGCTATATGAGCTAGTCATGGCTTTATCAAATATCCATGTCATATCATATGGTATACTTATGGAGTTTATCGCCAGAAAAGGAGACCCGAGAGATATTGAGATTAACATGGATGGAATTTCAATTTTTGTTCCAATCATGAATGATGCTCAAAGAGAACTTTTATCGTCAAGAATACTTAAAATTTCAAAAAATGTATTTCCAAAGAGGAGATTAAAGAAATTACAATTTCTTGCTGAACAGTTATATATTTATTCAGATTATGATTTTGCTGAAAAAGTTGCATTTAATACTTATTGCAAAATGACTGATGAAAGAAAAGGTTCAAAAAATGGAAAAGAACTGGAACATTATCTAACAATCATGAGCGAAAAGATTTTATTATGGATGATTGATATACAGGATGCTGAAAATCTGAAAAAATTCTTAGACTTCGGATTTACCAGCCAGGAAACATTGCAGAAAATTTTTGATAATGAATGTGATGACATACCAACCATTATAAAAGCGTATCTCCTGGAGCAGATTCATCAGTCAGAGAAAGCTGAAAGTGGCGAGTTCAGTGTATAAAAAGAAAGGAAAAGTATGACAAAAACAATCATCAAAGATGCAGAAAAAATCAAAAAACAGCAAGACCAAATTTGCATAAAAACAGAAAATACAAAAGAAGTGTTAAAAAATCTTGCACAGGCGATTTCAGTTTTTGTGAGCGACTACAATACAGATAATGTATATTCTGACAGGCAATTCAATAAAATAATGTTTGTAGAGTTTGACTCAGACTTGCTTCTGATTCCATTAAATATTTCATTCAAAGAACGGGACATGATTATTACAAGAATCCATGATTTTTCTTTAATACCGGTTTCTAGCCTGCGAAAACAGTGCTTAATGAATTATATGGAAAACATGTATCATTTTGTCAAGAATGATAACGGTCAACGGCTTGCAGTATTAACTTACAAAAACATGAGCGAAAAAAGAAGACAAAAACAAAATGGGACTGCATTAAAACAATACCTTACAGCAATAAGCAAATCTATTTTGTTGTGGAATATGACATCTGACAATATTTCTGATTTGCTAGAATTTTGGAGGCTTGGATTGTCATCAACGGAAGACTTAAAGTTACTGTTTGATGAGTTTTTTACAAAACTTTCAACCCAAATGAAAGCATGTGTTATGCAATTGCTGAAAAATGCAGGTTATCAAAATACGGATTTCGACTATTCCATTTAAAGCAGGTAAAGATTGCCTGCTTTTTTGTTTCTTAAAATCCAGCATATTAATACAGACAAACAATAAGAAAGGAGCAAACAGAATGGCAAAATTTTACATTCCAGATACAGAACTTGGCTTTATTGGCTTTCCAGAAACAATCAGTGGATTTTTCAAGAACATGCCGTTGATTCCATACAACCGCGAAACCTGCGGAGCAATTGATATCAAATTTGGAAAATATAATATTTTTCTACCAAAAAATATAACAAAAGAGAATCAGGATATCATTTACGATAAACTTGACAGGCTTTGCTGCAAAAGTACCGGACGATTATTTTTCAAACGAAATAAAGAAAAACTGGTTAAATTTATGGAAACAATGTATGAGTATTCTGAATATGACCCTGGCTATGAAGTCGCTATAAAAATCTATAAAAATATGGATAAAAAGAAGCGAGAAAGCAAACCCGGAATGGTCTTGAAAGCACACCTTATGGTGAGAAAAGAATACATCACTGCGTTTTACATCAGAGCAAATGAACCGGAATTATTGAAAGACTTTTTGGATTTTAAAATGATAAAACCAGAAACTTTAAAAGAGCTGTTTAAAAATGAATGCGATAGCTCATCAGCAATCATAAGGTCATATATGATGAAAGCTATCAAAGACGCTGAAGATGGATGTAAAAAGTATAATAATGAAAAATGTCAGGAACAAAAATTTGCAATCTAAAGCAGGCATGAATGCCTGCTTTTTGCGTCACATAATGCACCGTATATGGGTGGAGACTTCATTCCGATGCAAGCATGTATCATGCAGTTGTTAAATGATTCTACTTGCAGAGATATCGATTCTGAATATTCCTTGTAGTTTTCTTTGCACCGCCGAAGGCGGTGCTTTTTCTTATGTCATAAAATCTCGCATATTGCAAATAGAAAACAAAAACCAGTAACAAAGAGAGGAGAAAAAAATGGGATGGACTCACAAATACGAAATTGGCAAGATGATTGATGCTGCATTATTGGAAGGAAACGGGAACTATAGGGTCTGCATTAATGTTCCAGATACGAAATACGGAATGTTCATGCTGTACGAGATTGTCTCTGACTTTTTTATCGATTACTGCCGCCGTGGAGCGCATGACGGTTTATATTTGCAGGTCGATTTTGGAAAAGAGAAATTTTTCATTCCACAGATGGACTTAACATCAACCGAAGCTACATTGGACGCGATTGCGGCGCTGGAGAAAAAGATATTTCAAAGAAGACGTCGAGAAGGACTGATAAAACATATGGAGAAAATATATCTCCAAGCAGAGTATGATAATGGATGTGTGACTGCAATAAACATATACAAAAATATGCCAAAAAAGAGGCGGGAATCTGAAGCAGGGCAGGAGATAAGAGAGTATCTGACTGCAATGAGCGAATCAATTCTGTTGTGGGACTTAGAATCGCAGCTGCCAAAACAATCACGCGATTTCCTACAGTTGGATTGCACTCCTCCTGAAATCCTTAGGAAGGTTTTTTCGGCGAAATATGATGACATGTCTATTGATGAAAAATCATACATGCTAGACGCAATGAGGAGAGCTGAAAAGCGGGAAGCAAATGATGACAGTAAAGATGATGAATTTTCTTTGTAAAAAATAAGGGCAGGCCGAATGGCTCTGCTCTTTTTTGCACTCCCCTGAAAATCCGGCATACTGAATATATACCCAAAAAACGAAGCGAAAAAAGGAGCAAAAAAAATGCCAAACTCAGTAATTAGGACAAAAACAATATTCCTTTTTGGAGCATATCCGGAATATCTCCAGAAAAAAGTGATAAAAGAAATGCGCAGAAGAAAATATACCGTCAAGCAGCCGAAGACGCTAAATGGTCTGAAATTGGATGGCGACGATGTCATCGTTGTGGATGTGAGAGATATGGATGATTGGAAAGAACAGATTGGACAGCGAAAAGATGCAAACTATGTCCCGATTGAGACATATGTTTCATGCAGCACTACCCTGCCAAGAAGAAAAATACTGGAGCGGGCAAAAATCAATGCCGAATATCTCGAAAAAACAATTAAAAAATGTGGCTGCGGGAAAAACGGAATGGCATTATCCAAAAAAGAATACAAAAAAGAAATTAAAGCAGAGGCAGTTATACTGCTGAAAGATGCGTACGGAAATGAGATAAGACAGATTGGGCTGCTGAAAGCGGCACTGCTAAATTTGAAACATAGGCCGACAAGATGCTTGGCGATGAAATATGAGTTAGAAAATGGATATCTGCTGCAGCGCCTGCTGGTCAACAGAGACTGGAAAAAGCCATTAAAAACTGTAGAGGAAGCAGTGGAAATGGTGGAGGATTTTTTGTGGTTTTGAAAAAGCTGCTACCTCATGCTCCTGAAGAGCAGAACGGCAAGAAGAACTTATTCGCGCGCCTCCGTTCGTGTTTAATATGCGAAATAATACAGAAAAAATAATTTCGAATCAGTAAGAATTAAGCATATTAAATGCGTAAAAGTACAAAGAACGAAAGGAGTTAAAAAATGTCAGGAATTAGTTTGATAGAAACACTGTTCAGATTGGTTATGTGTCATCTGGTGGGGGACTATGTACTGCAGATTGATTTCATCGCCAAAACGAAGGGTGAAAACTGGTATCATCTGCTTGTGCACTGTCTTCTGTATTGTCTGCCGTTTTATCTTGCGTTTGGATTCGTCTGGCAGATTTTTGTGCTGCTGGCTATCCATATCGTTGTGGATGCAATGAAGGCAAGATACAAAAAGATTAACTATATCACAGACCAGGTAATACACTACGTAACGCTGTTGATTTTTTGGTGTGATGTTAAGAAAGGAGAGTTCGAATGAGTTACGACATTAGATTAAAGAATAAAGCGACCGGTGAAACAGCAAGAATGAAACATCCTCAATATGTGAGAGGTGGTACTGTTAGAGCAGTGATGGATGAAAGAACCGGGCAGCTCGTGCAGGCTGAACAGGTTGAAGCTGATATCAATATCACATACAACTACAGCCATTATTATTATGAAGCGACAGATGGTGATATCCGGTTTGCACATGACAAAGTCTCTGCATATTATGCTGACGGAACAACCGGACCAGTTAAAACCGAATACGGAATCCGCGGGCTGTATGGTGCAACACCTGCAGAATCAATCCCAATGCTGATAGATATGATTGAAAAAATCAAAGCCAAATATACAGATGAAAGCGGCGAGTGGATTGACACTGAAAGAACAAAGACTGTTTATTACAAAAATGGCAGACAGATTAGCGAAAAACATGTCATTGATGCCATTATGCATAAGGACCACGACGACAAAAAAGAAGTAACATATATGGTAAATGAAGGTGATATGTCTGACTACTGGCAGGCAACTGCTGCCAATGCGATTAAACCACTGCAGGATATGATTGTTATGGCGACTGATAATCTGACTGAAAAAGGTATTGTATGGGATGGTGATTAACTTCATGCTGACTTGTTAACTGAAAGAGAAGCGCTTTTGCGCTTCTCTTTTTTGTTGGTAATTAATATGAATAGGTGGAGAAAAATAGAAAAAAATAAAAAAATATTTAAAAAATATTTTGTTTTGAAAAATTTCTGCATATTAAATATGAGAGGGTAATAAACAAAAATTCAAAAAACCTTTTATGTAAATTGCACAATAAGGTATTTTTGGTGTTTAGAACCCACATAAACACTAAGTGCTCCGCCCTCACAAGGGCGGGTATATCGATTTTTGACAATGCTGAGTTCATTTATCGTGAGTTTCGCCCTCACAAGGGCGGGTATATCACTGACACATTGACAGGGAGGATTCAAATGAACGTTCCGCCCTCACAAGGGCGGGTATGTCGGGACAGATGTAAAGACGCATTATACTCGTTAATATAGAATGGACACTTTTTCTTTTCTCAAAAATCTATCATATTAAATATATCAAACAAAAACAAACGCAAAGAAAGGAGTCAAAAAATGGCATATACACCAATGTTTGAAAAACTCATCAACACAAAACTTGAAAGAGAGCTCTGTCTTAAATTTCTAGGATTCCTGAAAGAAAAAGGACTGCTGAACAATGACGCTAACCCGGAAGAAACTGTTACTGAATTCTTCGACATTGACCTTGAGCAGGCGGAAGACGAACGAAAAATATTAATAAAAGAGTTTCATGAAGCTGTTGCGGCAAATGTACATACAGCGTCAGAAGCGCTGGCGAGAATGGGACGACAAAGAGAATGCAGAAAAAAGGAAGATGCTGGCAGACACGCCGGAATGGCTGAGAACTCTGAGAGCGGATGCCAGGAAGAAGAAAAAGAACTTGGAAAGGAAGCAGGAAAGACAGCAGAGGCGAAAGAAACGGAAAGGCAGGAGGCAGCCAAAGGCACAGAGACTGATGAGGAGAATGTGGAGCTGAATAGTTATGGAGTGAATGCAAAAATTAAGGCGCATATCTTTGATGATGTGAAGATGCGGGAACTTGGATTTACTGACTATGCAAAAGACAGATGGTATTTCTGCCGTGGGATTAATTTCAAAGATATTAAGAAAAAGAGAGGTCTAAACGACATTGCTATTTCATTTTCTGTAACGATACCAAAAGACGGAAGCGATATCCGAATTGATGTCCTGGACGAATGGTTCTGCCAGCCGTATGATTACCAGTATATTCTGGAGAAAGACCCGGGACACAAGATTGCAAATATTGTGAAAGAACAGGTAGAGTACTGGATGGAAAAGCTGCAGGAAGTAGGTGTGTTGGAAGGACATGTGAGGGGAGAGTATATCTGAAAATTAAGAGAAGGGGATTCCGCCCCTTCTCTTTGTTGCGTATACTAAACGAAATACACCGGTATACCGATGTATTTTTTTTATTAGTAAAAATCCCGCATATTAAAGCTGTAAAAATATTTCAAAAAAATATACACAAAGAAAGGAAGACAAAAAATGAGTAAATGGATTTACAAAAATATCAAAAATCCGGAGTTTAACACACTGGCTGAAAAATTCGGAGTACATCCGGCAATCATTAAAATCCTGGCTGACAGGGGCGTGCAAGGAGAAGAAGCAGTGAGAGAATATCTTGAAGCGGATATCTCTAAAGTGTCTGACGGTTCGGAACTGACTGACATGAAAAAGGGCGTTGATATTATTTATGACGCAGTGCAGGCAGGAAAATATATCCGAATCATGGGTGATTATGACGTGGATGGCGTGACCAGTACATATATTCTGTATTCTGGCTTAACAAGACTTGGCGCCAAATGCGACAAGTTTATCCCGCATCGTATTACCGACGGTTATGGCCTTCATGAGCCGGCAATTCGTGATGCGTATGAAGCTGGCGTACAGGTTATCCTGACCTGCGACAATGGTATCGCTGCTGCGAATGAAATTAAGCTGGCAAAAGAGCTCGGAATGACAGTGGTAGTTACTGACCATCATGAAGTCCCTTACGAAGTAATGGACACATGCTGCTCTGACGAAGACGTTAAGTCTGAGGAAGAACAGTACGAGGTGCCGTACAATGATGATGAAGCTGGCACTCGCCACTATATCATCCCTGACGCCGACGCGGTCATTGACCCGAAACGTACAGAAGATGACGGTGTTTTCAAAGAAATTTGCGGCGCTGTTGTTGCCTGGAAATTTATTGGCTGCCTGTATAAGAAATTCGGAAAAGAACAGGAATTTAAAAATTCTGACTTTCTGGAAATTGCCTCTCTTGGCACGGTCTGCGATGTTATGGAATTACAGCATGATAACCGCGCAATCGTTAAAGAAGGGCTTAAAAAAATGCAGAACACAAGCAATATTGGATTGCAGGCACTGCTTGAAGTTCTTGGGCTGAAAGACAAGCCGCTGAAATCTTATGATTACGGTTTTAAGATTGGTCCATGCATTAATGCCGAGGGCAGACTGGATACAGCAAATGAAGCTTTTGACCTGCTGGTTGAAACTGATTATCAGAAGGCACTTGAAAAAGCAACTCAGATGCGTGAACTTAACGTTGAACGTCAGAATCTGACAAAAGAAGGTATGGAGGAGGCATTCAAAATCATTGACGCAGAGATGCAGAATGACAAAGTGCTTGTTGTATATCTTCCGGAAGTGCATGAGAGTATTGCCGGAATTATTGCCGGTAAAGTAAGAGAAAAATATGGTAAACCAGCTTTTGTTCTTACAAAAGGTGACGGTGATTTCTTGAAAGGTTCCGGACGCTCCATTGAAGCGTACTCTATGTTTGAAAAGATGTCAGAAGTGAAAGACCTGATGCTTGGTTTTGGTGGTCACCCGCTGGCAGCCGGATTGTCTTTGAAAGAAGAAAATCTGGAAAAATTCAGACAGGAACTTAACGCCCGCAGTGGCCTGATTGATGCGGACTTCATCCAGAAGATTATGATTGATGTAATTCTTCCGATTGATTTTCTGACTCAGAACTTTATCAAACAGTTAGATATTTTAGAGCCGTTTGGTAAGGGAAATGAAAAGCCGGTATTTGCCCAGAGTAATGTGAGAGCAAACCGTGCTGAAATCATCGGACAGAACAAGAATGTGCTGAAAATCACGTTCAACAGCCGAAATTGCAAGAGTGGTGTATGCTTTCATGACATTGAAGCGAAAGAGCAGCTTTTGAATCAGGATGGAAAACTGTACGACTTTAAGATGCTGTATTACCCGACACTCAATGAATGGAACGGCGTAATCAGCATTCAGGCAAACGTGCAGGATATCTGTTAATTTTGTATTGATACCGGCGGCTTTGCCGCCGGAGAAAGGAAAATATATGAGAAAAGAGATTTACGATTGCAGAATCCTTGCTGCCATCATTCAAACGTTTTTTGGTGTTAACGTGAAATTTTGCCGTCGGATTCGCACCACATGGATGGTTTTGTATAACCAAAAAAATGGTGAGCAGTACAGTGCATACTGGCAATTCAGCCTGAAAAAACCATGGCTGCTGCCAAAATATGAGCCAGAATTTGGCGAAAACAAAGTCCCATTGTATGGATGGCTATTTTTCTACTTTGGAAGAAAAAAGGAACATCTATTTGCATAAAAAAACATTCAATGCCGGCAGGAAATGCCGGCTTTTTCTCTTGCCTGAAAATATTGCATATTAAGATTACAAAAATCAATTGCAAAGAAAGGAGAAAAAAAATGAGAAGAGAAATGCGTGATAAAAGCGAGTCCGGAATGTCTGACAAAAAAATATTCAGCTATTACCAGTACGACAGTTTTTGCGATGAAAAAATTATTGGCATTGTAATGTCCTCAAATTTAAAAGAAGCGGAAAAAACTGTGAAGGACCATTACAGGAATGCTTATCGTGGAGATTTTACCGTGAATGGATGGAAGATTAAAGAAATCGAACTTTCCGACGATGGTTGTACTGAAATTTATTACGGTGGTTAATTTTGAGCTGGCACTGAAAACGCAAACCTGAGTTAGCAATCTTATCTGTGCTGCAGAAATGCAGCACTTTTTTTTTGTTTATTTTGCATATTGTATCTATACAAAAAAAAGAGGTGAAAAAAATAATGGAAAACAAAAAAGCAAAAACGCTTTCTGCGACCTCTATCATTCTACTCACAATCTATACTATTTTCATGGTGCTGACGGAAGTTTGGATGTTCTCCATCTGTAATTTTGTGACACATATGATTAATTCCGGAGTAGATATCGCTTCAAGCGGGATTACCTCTGGCGGATGCTATGACTATGCTTTGCCGGGTGCTGCAATTGATGGTATGTTCGCAGGCATTGGCGGTCTGGCTTGGGTTGCGGTTGCCGCGGTCATGGTATTCTTTATCATCATATGTATCATTTACATCGCAGTAACGGCAATTTCTTATATGCTACTCCGCAGAGGATTTTTTAAGGCCGATGCTTGGATGAAGATTGCTGTTTTCGGCGTAACTTTTCTTGGCTTTATCGTTTCTGCACAGCTTTCTGGATTGCATATGCTTTGCGTCACAATTCTTCTGTTTCTACCTATCGTCCTTTCTGTCATGGTACTGTTTACTGAATGTAAGTGTCAGTGCTCTGAGTGTAGAAAAGAGGATGTGAAAATAGAGGAAAAAGAAGAGACAAAAGAAACGAATGAGCCGGAAGTGGCAGCGGAAACAATTAAGAAATAGGTGGGAATTCTCGGTTATTTAATTACCGAGATGAAAACGCCTAGATATACAAATAAAAAATATCGCTTGCGATTTATTAATTTCTCTATGCTTC
>UMCO01042433.1_pt1 | contig 50345 bp, 45 predicted proteins | sample 1964251 | NCBI WGS metagenome assembly UMCO01 (sample SAMEA4835970, study PRJEB28245) | human gut metagenome | biome: gut microbiome; material: fecal sample | place: Denmark | collected 2008
CTTTCCCATGTTGAACGGCAGGAAAAATGTGGCCTCGCCGTCAAGCTTGGTTGTCATATACACTTCTTCCAAATCCATCGCGAAAGACACCAGTACGCCGGCTTTGAATCTGAAGAGCCTTGTCTTCGGATTTCGCTCTGTTCTATACTGCAGAATCGCGTTTTCGTAGTTCTGGCCGGCTGCGTTGCATTTTAATTCAAATGCCATAATCGCAAAACCGTTCAGGAACACGACCAGGTCAATCCTTTCTTCATCTGATACCCACACCTCTTCTGATACAGAGAAGATGTTTTCATTATACAGTTTGTTGAGTTCTTTATTATATGTTGTAGCCGGCTTTGCATACATCAGTTTCAGCGGTACATTGGCAATCTCCACGCCGTGTTTCAGGACGTCAAGCCTGCTGCCGCGTTTCTTTGTCTCTTCCGCATTGATAGCCGACACTATTACTTCTTCTGTCTTTTCTTTATATATTTTTTTAAGGCTTTCCATCTCATCCGGCTGTGTAGTTTCCAAAAACCGCATTAGTTCCGGGCGGCTAACAGCAAAAAGCCTGTCGTAGTGGTCTGCCGGATGAACTTCGTAGCCGCTGGCAGCAAGTTTTTTTAGTATGTATTTTTGGTATTCTTTTTCTGATAATATGTTATTCATCAAGGTCTCCTTCTGCCGGGAAGATATTGCGGGCAAGTTAAAAGAAGAGATGGATGGGGCGCTGCCACCTCAACCCCCGCAAGGGCGAATCTGCCCTTGACTTGCCTAAAAACTCGCTTCGCTCGTTTTTCTATACAAGGCCGCCCGCCTTTTGCGGGCATATCTTCCGGTTGCGATATCTTACGCTGCTGGCACTTCTTTCTTACCGGTTACGTATTCATAAATCAATGATTTTTTATATTCTTCAAGTGTTGCGATTTGGTCTTTGTAGTTCTGTAAAAGAGCGTCAATTTCGGAGCATTTGGAGTCAAGGTAATCAATAATTTGCTGTTGAGTTGTCATGTTATATGTATATACAAACTTTAAATTTGCATTTTTCTCTATTGAGACTCTTTTTAATGCTGAACCAGATAGAACTGATAATAATTGTTCCTGAACGATATTGGACATCAAGCAGTATTCAAGATATTTAGGTCTTATTTTTAATTGATTTGGACGAATAATAACCAATGAAGAAGCTACTACAAAGTTATTATCACTTACTACTGTTGTCTTCCCAATAGTTCCGTCTTTACTGATTAAAACATCATCTTTTTTAGGTTGACATCCGGTTCTAACTAAATACGCATATTGAACGCTATTAATTTTTAAACAATTAACAAAATCAAGCGCTCCTGTATCATTCATATTTGTTACAGATAAAAATTTAAATTCGCCATTCGTTGTATCAGGTGAGACGTGGGCTCCATCGGTTATTTTATTTGATATTTGCTTTACTTTACAAACCTTCCACCCCTCCGGTATCTTCCCAATCCATTCAACCCCGGAATCCTTCATCTTGACGTCCTTATCCAACCCCTTCGTCACTGCTTCTGTTATAACTGCTTTTTTATATTCTTTTACAGATTCCATACGGGTACGGAGATTTTCAATAATGGTGTCAATCTCGGAGCATTTGGAGTCAAGGTAATCGGCGATTCGCTGCTGCTCTTCTTTTGTTTTTGGTAATAAAACACGTATTGTTTTAATTTCATCAATTGATAACTCTGGGCGTGTACTCTTTTGAGCAGCAATATCCCAAAACTGTCTGTATCCGATATTTGAACTTAAAACATAAAAAATATATTTAGGAATAATTGATTCAGATACAGTAATTTTCCCAACATGCGATGTTGTATTTGCCTTCTTAATAGATTCTGGCACTATGCCAACTTTTCCAATTGTGGCTCCTGTTTTAGCAAATAAAATATCGTTTGGTTTTAATGTACTGTTTTGTATAGTTCTATTTTGTGCTTCCGAAATATAAACGACATTATCCAAACATAAATCAGTGGCAAATCCAAGATTTTGAACTCTAATAAAAGGAATTCCATGTTCTGTATAGTCAGTCGCCTTAATGCTTCCATGGTCTCCATCTCCAATTGGATACGGATGCGTATAATCTAAAATATGAGTAATCTTTGGAAAACCCCACCCCTCCGGCACTTCCCCAATCCACGGAATCCCGGAATCGCGCATTTCTCTTTCTTTTTTTTCGCTGCTTTTTTCTTCCATATATATTAAACGTCTCCTTGTTACGTTGTTTTTACTTTTTTTAACTTCTTCTATACATATTACTTAAACAAGTTTTAAAACCATATCAATTCCCTGCAAAAACGCAGTTTTTGCTCCGGGTCAAGGGATGAAATACCTTGCCGGGGATTTTAAGGGGCGGGTAGCCCCTTATCTCTTTTTTCTTTACCCGAAAAGTTTTTTCTCAATCTCTTCGGCTTCTTTTATCAGTGCTGCCATCCTTGCCGCAACATCTTCTGATTTTGCCTGCTTCTGGTATTTGTAGAAGCATCTGGTGAACGGTATTTCCGCACCGGTCTTGATTACCGGCTTCTTTGCTGCCAGGTTTTCTTCAAAGAACCACTTGGCATCCGGAATATGAGGCAGAACCTCACGCGCCATATAATCCTCAATGTCCTCGTCGTATTTTACAATCTCGGTATCTTTGGTGTCCTTGTCATAAATGATTTTGCCTTTATTTTTGCCTTTCTTTTCTCTCTGTATTTCTGCATTTTTGTCCATCACAGATAAGACATTAGCAATCTTGTCAACAAGTTTTGAATCAACATTAGGCAGAACCTTATTGATTACAGGTAAAAAGGCTTCCGGCGACATATACTTTTCTTCTGATTTTGCCGCATTCAATGCATCAAGGATGCTGTCGTACTGCGGTTTTGATTTCTTAAAGGCTTCTAATTTTGCTTTTTCTTTTGCTGTCATATTTTCGCCTTTTTCTTCCAGCTCAAGGACTTTTGCTTCGTCGTAGAGTTTCGACAGTACGCCGCTCTGCATCAAGCGCTCAATACTTTCATCTGTAATCTCATACCGTCTCTGCAGCGGCTGCATTACGGTATACTCACGGTAAATGAATTCTGTATTGTTGTAAATCTTAGAGAACTCGTTTTCCTCAAAATCGCAATATAATTTTGTGATAACCTCGCGGTCTTCCGGTGTAAACTCATTCTTCTTGCTTCCAAGCGGTTTCCTTAATTTATGACAGATACCGGAAGCATCAATCAGCTGAATCTTGCCGATACGTTCCGGGCGTTTATTTTTAGACAGAATCCAGCAAAAACTGCTTATGCCGGTATTGTAAAACAAATCATTCGGCATCTGGATAATCGCTTCAACTAAATCATTCTTCAGCAGCCAGCGCCTAATCTGTGACTCGCCTGACGCAGTTCCGCCGGTAAACAAAGGAGAACCGTTAGAAATAATTGCCGCACGTCCAACATGGTCATCCATCTTTGCAACTGCTGACTGTAAGAACAGCAGCTGTGAATCGCTTCCAGCTGGGAGGCCTGCTCCCCATCTGCTGCCGTCTTTTACAAACTCCGCTTTAACCGCATCTTCCTGACCCTGTTTCGCGTTGTCTCCACTCCACGGAGTACCAAACGGTGGATTTTCAATCAGAAACCGCATCTTTGTATCCGGGAAACAGTCGTTTTTCAATGTGTCTGTATGTTTAAAGTTTTCCGCGTTCTGCCCTTTAATAAGCATTTCGGCTTTACCGACTGCATAAGACGGCCCCATAAACTCCTGGCCAAACAATCTTACATCTGCTGAAGGATTATAGTGCTTCAAATATGTAAATGTAGTGGAGAGCATACCGCCAGTACCGCAGGCCTGGTCACATACAGTAATGATTTTCTTGTCATCAAAGATATCATCACAGCCTTCTGATAGTAATACAGAACATAGTAATTTGATGATATCCCTGCCAGTGTAAAACTGTCCCGCATCTACATTCTGATAAAACCTGCCAATCAGGTTCTCAAAAATATACCCCATCTTGATACTGTCATAAGTTTCCGGGTCAAGGTCAAGCTCTGAGAACGCCTTCACAACGGAGAACAGGCAGCCATCCTTATCCATCTTTTCAATATGCTTCTCAATCTCCAATTCATTCAGGATATCTTTAACGTTATCAGAAAATCCAGCAACATATGCATTGAAATTCTTTGCAATATTATCCGCATCGTTACACAGCTCTTTTAAATCAAACTGGCTGGTATTGTAGAACTGAAAGCCTGAAATCTTACACATCGCCTTATAAGGATACGTCGGCATCTTTTCAAACATATCAACAACAGCCTGCTTTGTCTTTTCCAGTGTACACTCAAATCTTCTGATGATTACCATCGGAATGATAACATCGCCATATTTATCCGGCATATAAGAGCCGCGGAGCTTATTGGCAATGCTCCAAATAAAATTCGCTTCAGCGGTTACATCAACGGGAGCTTCGTCCCAAATAGCATTTAATCCCATATTGTTATTTTTCCTTTTCTATATATTTTCCCACATTTCGCAGTGTTTTATTTCTTATATATATACAGTATATCAGATTTTACATATTTTTTGATTTTTTTGCGAGAAAACAACAAAAAAAGAAGCCTAAGCCTCTTCCAGATTAATGCGCCGCACTCTGTTCTTTAATTTATTATTTTCAGCTCCCCAGTCTATTCCGGTATATCCTGTCGTGCGGGCGCCATTAGCGCCAAAGAATACTTTTGGCTGATTTGTACGGTTTGCGTATGCATTGAAGGTATGCTGTGAGATTATGTTTGTCATTCGGTTTTGCCTCCTGTCTAGAAATACATTTTTTTGAATAATTCCCATCTTATCTTTTCTTTCTTTATACATACAATATGCTGAAAAAAACAAAAAAGTATAAAGCAAAACACCTTTATCACCACATCTTACCGCAAATAAAAATGCATAAATATACAGCAAATAAAAGTAAATAAAAACAAAAAACCGCCGCACATATTTCTTACATTCTATCCATTCCTGTCACTCTTCCATCTCACCATCAAAAAAAACCAAAAAAGAAATTTGAAAAAATTCTTTTTTTTCTGATTATTCTGCATATTATTTACGAGAGCAAAACTTACACGCCAGAAAAATCTAAACCGGCGTAAAAAACAAAAAAATATTTAAAGAAAAAACACAGGAGGTAAAAAAAGATATGAAAAAATTTATTGCAAACACAGCTGCAGTGATGGCAGCAATCTGTATGACAGTTCCGGCAATGCCTGTAATGGCAGCAACATCCGAGGCTGATTTTGAAGGGGTATGGAAATGCGAATCTCTTTCCGCATTTGGATTTGACTTTGATGCTGCAGACTATGGTATGGATGACAGCTATCTTACAATCCAGGACGGAAAACTGAGTGTATTTTCTTCCTCTGGATATACAGAAGGTGAGGAAGTTAAAGACCTTGACTTGGAATTTGCTGATGGAAAGTACACCCTGAAGCTTGATGAAGATTCTGCAAAGAAAGTAAGCGGCGAATCAGATGACCTGCTTGCTGGAATGGATAAAGACACCAAGGAAAAAGTTGAAGCTCTTCTTGATGGCAATACATCCAGAATTGAATTTGAATCTGATGAGGCAGGAAAACTTAAAGCAGTCATCTATATTGACATTGATAACGATGCACTGAAATTTGCTACTCACTTTGATTTAGACTTTGTTGCAAGCACTGATGCAGAGCTCGAAGCAGCAAAGGCTGATGCTGAGGCAGCAAATGAGATTGATGGCATTGATGAAGATATGACTCTTGATGATTGCGCTGCTGATGATGCTGCAACTGCTGACATCGTAACTAAAGAGGTTTAAATATACGTATTAAATGTATAAAAATACAAAAAGAATCATAAAAACATTTAAAAACAGCAAAAAAAATAATAAAAAGAACCGTTTCCCGGGAATTGGAGACGGTTCTTTTTTTGTGGTTGCATGATGAGAGAAAAGGAAAAAGAAAAAAAATAAAAATAATTCTGATGCAGTGATGGTTTACAATAATGGTATTATGGTAAACAAAACGACAGGCTGCGAGGGCGGAAAAGAAAAGATAAAAATTTTCTTTTTATATTCATATAGTAAAAAATGAGCCAAAAAGGCTCAAATTTTAGAAATTACGAATGGTGTAATTATTATTATAATTTCCGCAATGATAATACCTGTGTTTTTTAATATTAACATCGTATATCGGTTGTCATTTAAAACAGTATTGACAAATATATATTTTGCGCTTTCATAGCTGTAAATAATACTTGCAAAAGTCATACATGCAATTAAAGCATAAGACAAAAGATACAATTCTACACCAACTGGCTGAGCATTGGTAATGGAGCGTGTTTTGTTTGCAAAAGACATGTATAATCGTAATGCTGATTCTACTGTGATATATACGATACATATCAGCCAATATATTCTAGCAATGATAGACTTCATATGATTATTTTTACATTGAATCATCAGTATCTTCTCCTTGTATTTATTCATCCATTTTGTTGCTAATCCGTTTTGCGAGACGTGAAACGAAACTTCTGTAATACTATATTGATTGCAAAATGGAATTATACAGAAAAAGCACCACGGCAGGCAAATGTGAATGGCTGTTGTTAGTCAATTTGCCTGCCGGATGCTTTATTAAAAATCTTGTCAGCGAAAACGCCATGTTTATATAAGTATATCGCGAAGATTGCGAATGATTATATACAGTTATTCACAAATCTTTATTTCAAAAACAAGAATAACGACGTAATTAAATACATTCATCATTCACAACCTTCGCTGTGTATTGAGTTTTCGCTTCTTAAGATTTTTAAAACTTTTCGATTTTGAAAATTTAACACTTAATGAAAATTACGATGTTGCGACATAATGATGTCCGGAAAGAGGAGGAAGTTGAGCAAATTGGACATAGTTTCTCCTTAGCGACGCACTTTAGTACGTTACAAAGAAGAAACTATGTCCACGTCACTAAGCATGACATAAAAAATGTCCGTCAATCGTTAGTCGCCTCGCTTCATGGGGTTTTAATAGTTGATTGCTCCGTAGAACAATCCGGAATATCATTATTTAACACCTTATGTATGCAGTATTCTTATGCTTTGTTCGCATCAAAAATTCGGTTTTTATGCCTGCCAATTCAAGATTGGATTTATTTTTTACGTAATCAAACAAGGCCATAAGCGTTGACTTATAACATCCAGGTATCAACATTTATACTTTTTAAGTGTTAAAATAATAATATTCATGACATTTCAAGAACTCTCGTTCTATCCCGATGTGGATAAACCTTAAGCACTAGGACTCGTCAAAAGGCACTTACCTGCCCCTCACATCTTCGCTTTCGCTCATGTCATTCGTCTTGGTTACCTGTGTGGAGACACAGTCACCGCAGGCATTCATGCATAATGTTACATGAACTCCCCCGCGCCCTATTCTTAACCAGATATTATAAAGACGATATAATATCTGAGCTTCGCCCTGCATTTCGCAAAGCTATGCTTCTATGCCGTTGTAACCCGGCACGTAGGCTTATAGAGGCCATGGTCACACGCGCTTCGGCCCCTGTGGTACTATTCTGATGTAAAACCCTCACCAGAATCTCCCCCTCGACTGTTTCGGCTCGAGCGTTCACTTAACGGTGTTATAGTCCCGTTCGCATCACACGTTGTTGACTAACTACATTGACATGTCGAAACATCCAGGTCTTCAGCATTTTGCAGCGCAGAAAGCGTAGCGTGCATCCCTTTTGAGGATTGACTTCACAATATTTACTTTTTCTTACGACCGCATGGTTATCACGGAGTCATTATTATGTACATTTTTTGTTTTTTGAAACCGTATTACAAAAGATTCCTTTATGCAGCCAGATGTATCCATCCTTGTAATTAAATATCCTGACCAGTTTATCCGACATATCTGCACGGTAGTTCAGGTATTCATGTCAGCTGTCTTTTGCTGACAGAATTAATATGCTAAATAAAATAAAAAAAAGAACATTTTTGAAAATATTTTTTTTCATAAAATTTTTTCTTGCTGCAAATATTCGTATATGCTGCATTTATACAAAAAAAAAGAGGGAAATTTTCCCTCTTTCTTACAAATACAATTAATCGATAAGAATAGCTTCTTCTCCATCATCATCGTCGTCATCATCATTGTTGTTGTCATGGTTCTCGTCATTGTCGATGGATTCCGGATTATCTCCCGCTGATGGTGTTACAATAGCTGATGGTTCATTGCTTTCCGTGGATTCTTCTTCATCAATGTTTTTTAACTTTTCTGAAGTCAATTCACAACCTTTCTGTTCCTCCTGTTCTTTGCCAAAGTTAAAATCATCGTCATCGTCAAGGCTAAATGGGTCCGGTTCAGCTGCTTTAATTCCTTTTTCTGCTTCATCTGGAATATAAATATTGCTGATATTTTCTGTTTTGGCATTATCAGTAGATTCCTCAATCGTATCCTCATCATCGTCATCAAGGCTGAACTTGTCATCTGCAACTACATTCTTGCTGGTTTTGGTTTCTTCCGGTTCATTAACATCTGCAGTGGAATCGGCCATTTCATCAGTTTCGGTTTTTAATTCTTGAGTCTCAAGAGGTTCATCATGCAAGTTTGATTTATTTGCATCGTCTTCTGATTCAGTTTTTTCAATCCATGTTCCGTTCTTCTTGGCTTCAATTTCTTTTAACCTGTCCTCAAGAACAATGGTTACATATGATTCCATCACTTCAACTGCATCATCAATATTTCCGTTGTTAAAGATGATAATGTCATATCCATGATTCTGTTCATATTCATCAAACTGCTTATTTTCGGCATTGTTTCGGTTTACGAACTCATTTTTGGTTTTTCCTCGCTCTTCAAAACGTTTTTTTCGAATGTCCTCTTCTGCATAAACGTAAAACTGAACAATACGAAAATCTCTGCTGTGGTTCTTTTTTAAATAGTCAATACCATCTGGGTCGATGACATAAAAATCGCTCTGATTCAACATACCCATAGTTGTACAGTATCTGACTCCGTTGATTGTTGTTTCTGCAGCAATGTCCTGGAGCTTGTCAAACTCATCATCAGAGATAAAAATATGGTCACTATGCTCAAGGTCTGCTGATTCATCCGGTCGTGGAGCTCTTGTTGTATATGACTGCAGTAATTTTAATCCAAGTTTGTCTGAAAGCTTTTTGGCAATAGAGCTTTTTCCTGATGCTGTACGTCCTGCTACTGTGATAATTGTTTTTCTCATTGTTTTAATTCCTTTCTTTTTTGTACATTTTTTATTTACTACGTTTTTAATATGCCTGATTATGTAATAACTGAAAAAGTTATGATTTTGTTTTTTGGTATGTTTGGGCATAAGCTTTTTATATTTGTTTTTTTATATTTTTGAAATCGCGCATATTAAAAAAGAACTTAAAGCTATATTTATAAAAAAAGAAAGGAAAAAGATATGAAAATTAATTATGTGTTAAATACTGAAGAAGGTGCCAGCTTATATTTTGACGGTACAAGAACAATTGTTAATATTGATATTCCTGACGGTGCTGAGACGATAACTTTCACTGCTGAAAAATCTGGAAGTAAAATATGTTCTTATTACAATGTGTTTTTAAGAGGTATTAAAAAACAATTTCCGAATGTAAAGGAAATCATCATTGGTAAAGACATTACAAATGTTACAATTGATAATGAAATGTTTCCAAACGTCAGAAAAGTGACATCAAAGTCAGTGTATTACAAAAGCGGCACTATGCTTATATTTGCAAAAGATGACCGTCTGGATAACACTTTTTGCTTACAGCCTGACGAAACAATTGACGCGAGTGGCATAAAAAGAATCGGAGAACGTGCTTTTTCAGGATGCTTGTCTACAAAAATGATTAACGCAGAAAAAGTAGATTTGTTATACCCCAATGCTTTCGATGGTTCCATGTTTTTATTCCAGCCATACAAAAACAATCTCATTATGGTAGACAAAATAATGATATCTGTAAATCCGACAGCTGATGAAATCGCCATTGATGATTCTATAAAAATCATCTTGTCAGAGATTGACTTTTCAAAAGTTAAAAAGCTGCATGTTTCAAAATTTCAAAACATAGAAAAATTAAGCTTAGCACAGGCAGCATGCATCAAAGAATTATATATTGATGAAAGTGAGAAGATTGATGCGATTAAATTTGATACCATGAAAAACTATTATCGCTTTAAAAATCTTAAAAAAATATACATTAAAAATGATAACAAATGGTTTAAAACGATTGATGGTATTGTATACTCAGCTGATGGAAAAACACTTGTATTTTGTCCAAGTGGAAAAACTGGTTTTGTTGATATTCCAGATGGAACAGAGAGAATATGCGATAGGGCATTTGCTAATTCAAAAATCTCTGGAGTGTCAATGCCTGATTCTATGCGTGAGATTGGTGGATATGCTTTTATTAATTGTCCAAATCTTGAACATATTGATTTCGGATGTGGAATAGACAGACTCGGAACAAGTAATCGTAATCAAATTATGAGTAATTGCAATAAAATGAAAAGATTGGAGATTCCATCTCAGGTAAAATATATCTCCTTTTCTGCTTTTGCTAATCAAAATATTGAAAAGCTAATCCTTAATGAAGGATTATTATATATTGATGCATATGCTTTTTCTGGGAATAATATTAATGAGGTTATTCTTCCATCATCACTTAAGAGTCTTGGTACTGAATCATTTCTTGGTGTGCATAAAGTTATTATTCCAGAAAATTGTCGTCCTTCAGGCTTAATCTCAGCGATTGTAAAAAACTCTAAACAGGTAACATATGAATATGAAAAATCAGAGGATATATATTCAGAAATCACAACGGTTGAGCAAAAAAACGAAAATACTGTTTATTTTCCAGCATGCATGACAACTGATAGTATTGCAAAATTTAACATGGAATATTCTTTATATGGTTTTGATAAAGAATACATTAAAAAATTGTATGAGTTTGGAGTAACATCAGAAGCTAAGCAGGATATTGCAATGGAAATATATGACCGTACAAAAGAGCCTGAGATTGCGGCGTACTTACGCAGGATTGGAGGTTCATTTGCGAAACGTTTATTAAAAAATGATAAACAGGAACGGTTAATTCAGTTTCTTAAAATGGGATTAATGACAGAAAATGCAATGAGAAAGATACTTAAAGAAGCTGAAGCAAACGATGCGACTATGGTATCAGCATATATTCTTAAAACGCTTGATGATACAAAAACATCAAAAACTTCTTTCAGACTGTAAAAACATCAGCCCTCGCGAATATGTGAGGGCTGTTTTCTTTTGTTAAAAAAAACAAGCATATTAAAAAAGAACAAAGTAAATAAAAAAGAAAAGGAGTAAAACAAATGAGTAATATAAACGGAAACATTATTAAAGAAAATGGAATAACGTTTTATATGGAATCATCAAGCAGCAAAGTTTGTATTGACATTGATGTTGATGAGAAGCTTGAAACTTTTGAATTTATAAAAAGTGATAAGGTCCGTGAATATAAGTTAAGAAACTTGAAAAAAAGTTTTCCTAATATTAAAAAACTGGTAATTTCAAGTAGAATTTATATTGATATATCAAATATGCTATTCCCTAATGTTAGAGAAGTGGATTGTGGATATTACGCTAACTACAAACCAGGCAAAGTGCTTATTCGTGGATGGAATTATTACTCCGGAACAGTTGTAACGAATACATTTTGTTGTCAGACAGGTGAAGCGGTCGATTTAAAAGGAGTTAATGAGATTCCGGCTGGAGCATTTGAAGGATGCGAAAGCACTAAAATCATAAATGCTACAGGTGTAAAAAAATGTAACAACCAGGCTTTTTGCAATTCTGCTATTGGACGTATGCGTCCAGAGCATGGAAAAGCCCTTATTGTTGGTTCTATTCTTGTTGATTTTGATAAGACGACAGGTAACATTGTTATTCCTGACAACAAACAGACTGTCACTGTCATCAGAGATGGGCTTGATTTTGAAGGAGTAAAAACAATAACTGTTCATAGAATACAGTCTCTTATTAATCTTCAGTACAGTATTCCTTCAGATATTAAAGTAATTTTAAACGAAAAGAGACTAATAGATAAAGAAACATTTTCTAAATGGAGAAATATTCCAGAGATTGAACTTTGTAGCGAAAATCCATATTATAAAAGCATTGACGGAGCAGTATATACCAAAGATGGGTCTACACTTATAAAATATCCTTCATTGCGGAATGGTGATATATTTATACCAGAAGGTGTCAATTCTATCATATCGAATGCTTTTTGTGGATGTAAAGTAAGAAAAATTACCCTTCCGTCAACAATGAAAACTATTCTTCCTGGAGCTTTCTTTGATTGTCCAAATCTTGAAGATATTGATTTTGGAACAGGAATTGAAGACATTGGACTTGGACATGGAGGAAGTATTATCTTACAATGTCCTTTATTTAAGGAATTAAAACTGCCGCCACAGGTTCGAACAATTGCCGAGTCCGCGTTTAATGAATGTGATTTTCAAAAAGTAATATTAAATGAAGGGCTTATTCAGATATTTGATAATGTTTTTACGTCACAACTGGAGGAACGAACGGTTACTCTCCCATCATCCCTATTGTATATTGGCAAGAATAACTTTTTTGGTGTTGATACGGTTACACTTAAAAGCAAACATATCCCATATGGACTTGTATCAGCCATTACGGTAGATGTGTACTTTAAAAACAATCCATATTATGTTACGCACCCATATCTAGAAATAAAAATGCCAGAAAAAACATTATTTCTTCCAAAATATATTGCTTCTGACGTAGCAAAGAATGTTGATTTAGACCTTGCAATTCCGTCTTTTAGAAACATTTATGAAGACAAGCTGTATGATTGTGGTCTTGAAGTTGAAGTAAGACAGAAAACTGCTATTGCCGCATATACCAATTCGCACGATAACGATTTAAAGACATATCTTCGTAGGACTAGTAAAAGCTTTATCAATAAACTTATTGACGAAAACGATGAAGAAAGCCTTGTAGAGTTTATTAAGCTTGGAATTTTAACAAAAAAAACAATGGATGGTACGTTGAAGCTTGCAAAGGAGCATAATATGACAACAGTAATGGCATATATCTTAAAAGCACAACAGGATTCAGAAGAAGGTAAAGCTTCTTTTAGACTTTAATGTATTTTGTCGATAACCTACCGTATCGGTTTGTTTTAAAACTTAATTAATCTCGTTTATCTATGGGCCGGAAATATTCCGGCCTTTTTCTTTTGTCGGGATTTCCGACATATTAACAGTGTGTCAAAATAATAATTAATAACAAAGAAAGGAAATAAAAAATGAAGGAAAAAGAAAGAATGAAAAAGCTCATTAAGATAATCAATGATGCTGCAGAAGTATATTATAATACCGGAGAAGAGAAAATGCCAAATATTGAGTATGACAAGCTTTATGATGAGCTTGAAGCATTAGAAAAATCAAGCGGAATTATTCTTTCGGATTCTCCGACTCAGCATGCAGGCACTGATGTCAAAAACAACATTGCGAAGATTACTCATGAATACCCTGCACTTTCACTTGCAAAAACGAAAGATATTAGTCTGTTTCCTAAGACTTTTGCAGTCAGAGATAATAAAGCAATTGTTATGTGGAAGGAAGATGGAGGGACTCTTGTTGCAACGTATGACAATGGAAAACTTTCATCTCTGGCAACGCGTGGAAATGGAATTGTTGGGCAGGATATTACACAAAATGCAAAATATATCCATGGATTACCACTAGGGCTTCCGTTTAAGACGCATTTTGTTGTAAGAGGTGAAGCACTTATGTCATACAAAGAGTTTGAACGTGTAAATAATGCTCTTCCATATGATGTAGAGCCATACAAAAATCCAAGAAATCTTGCAAATTCTACTGTCAGTCTTGATGCTGAAAAGGAACTTGAACATCGTGAAATTTGGTTTCATGCGTTTAAACTTGTCTATAATGAATCAGATTATACGGTGACAAGACCACGTACTTTTTATGGCGATATGGAATTTTTAAAATCACTTGGTTTTGAAACGACAGAACATGTTTTGTGTGATGTTTCAGATATTGAATCTGTAATTAGAGAAATGAGTGACCGTGTTTCTAAATATGCATTTCCTGTTGATGGTCTCGTTGTTGCTGCCAATGATGTTGAGTATGCAGAAGCGCAACCAGGAACAGGAAAAAATCCGAATAGACTTGTTGGATTTGCTTTAAAATGGCAGGATGAGACCGTTGAAACAGTATTTCGCAAAATTGAATGGTCCCCAAGTCGTACAGGTCTTTTAAATCCAGTTGCTATTTTTGACCCGGTTGAATTGGAAGGAACAACTGTTTCTCGTGCAAGTGTGCATAATGTTTCTATCATACGTGGATTAAAGCTTCATCCTGGAGATACAATCAGTGTATATAAAGCAAATAAAATTATTCCGCAGATTGCCGAAAATATTTCAGTCGCAAAGGATTTATCTGATGCCGAAGCTCTGCCAAACGAATGCCCGTGTTGCCATGGAGTAGTCAAGTCTTTTGTCACCAAAGGTGAAAAAACAACCGTTGAAGTTGCTGTATGTAAGAATCCTGACTGCCCTGCAAAGCACATTGGAAAATACACACATTTTGTAGAGCGTGATTGCATGAATATTCTTGGACTATCAAAAGCAACAGTTACATATTTTGTTGAGCATGGATGGATTCGCGAGTTTTCTGATATTTATCATCTTGACGTGCATAAGGACGAGATAATCAATACAAAAGGATATGGATTAAAATCATATAATAATATGATAGCTGCCATAGAGAAAAGCAGAAAAACATCGTTTGTTCCATTTATCCATGCGCTTGGTATCCCAAATATCGGAGAGGGTCAGGCTAAATTATTTGCAAAAGAATATCAGTATGATGTTGATAGATTTTTTGATGATGTATACAAAAAGCATGATTTTAGCCACATAGATGGTATCGGACCTATTCTAAGCGAATGTCTTATCAAATGGGGAGAAAAATATCTTGAATATAAGAATACAGATGCAGACAAGCCAGATATGGAGATTAAAAAGCTCCTTTCTGAGCTTACATTTGAAAAGCCTGAGTTGATTGAAAAAGTGGCATCATCTGCTACTCTTTCTGGCCTTACATTTGTTATTACTGGAGATGTATATCATTTTAAAAACAGAAATGAATTAAAAGCCAAAATAGAGTCTTTGGGCGGTAAGGTAAGTGGTTCTGTATCATCAAAAACAAGTTATCTTATCAACAATGATGTGAAATCTGCATCAGGAAAGAACAAGAAGGCTAAAGATATTGGCATTCCTATTATTTCCGAAGATGACTTTCTTTTAATGCTGTAATATTTTTAATAATATGAAAGCCGGGACAACATGTCTCGGCTTTCTTTTTTTAGTTATTCTATTTTTTTAGGATAAAAAGCGGGAATCCTCGATTATTCTATATCCGAGATGAAAGCGCATAATAAATAAAAATATCGTGTGCGACTTTTTGATAATTCGCCGTTCCGGTTCGTGACCAAGCCTCGTAGAGGCTGACAATCGAAGCCGTAAGGCTGAGTACAGTGCACGAACGGGGATTCAGACCTGCGTGCGAAGTTAAAACCGAAACATTTGACTCGCGGACGACTTTTTGTAGGTCTGAGATTTCCCGTTCTCAGTTAATCTTCACGTATGAAAACGTGAAAATTTTTTCGCGAAAATTATACATTTTTGTAAAAATCCGGCATATTATAAATGATTCGGTGAACTTATGTTCACCGTCACCAGACGTGGACGGGTTTCTGGCTCCACGTACACGTCCAGTAATCTTCGAACCGACGGACAATCAGAGATTGGCCGCGGTCTCCCGTCCAACGATGAAAAACTCAGAGAAGGAGGAGCTTGTATGCTGCTGTCACAGAAAACAACTATCAGGTTAAATAAATCAGAATCTAACATCATCGGTCATATGTGCTATGCAGCATATAAACTTTGGAATGTTTGCAACTACGAACGATGGAACTACAAGGACTTATCACTGCCAGTAGAATATCCAAACTGGTACTATCAGAAGGCTGCGCACAAAGACGACCTGTGGTTTAAACAGCTTCCGTCACAAACAGCACAGGAAATATGCAAACAGCTGGACAAGGCTTGGAAGTCTTTTTACTCCCTGAAGAAATCAGGAGGCATTGAGGACCCTAAGCCGCCGCGTTTTAAGCATGACAATATTGCTATTACCTATATGCAGAATGGGATTGTGCATGAATTCGGAAACGACACCATAAGACTATCCATTTCCAAAAATCTCAGGAAATACATGTCTGAAACTTACCAAATCAACGATACTTTTCTTTACCTTAAAAACCGTATTTTTAAGGACGTTGACATGATAAAACAGATAAGACTGTATCCACCAGAGAATGGGGCATGTGAAGTTATTGTTGTCTATGAAATTCCAGATATGGATATTCTTCCGGATAATGGACGGTATTTATCCATTGACCTTGGCATCCATAACCTGATGACTTGTTATGACAGTACTTCTAAAAAAGATAATACTTTCATCATCGGCCGCAAATACCTTTCTATCTGCAGATACTACGATAAGGAAATCGCAAGGATACAATCCCAGTGGGCCAAGACTCAGGCAAAGCATGGAGTGAAATATCCGAGATTATCCAAACACGCCCAGAGACTATATCGGAATAAACGAAACAGTATCCATGATTATCTCCATAAAGTCACACGTTGTATGACTATGTACTGCAAACAGCATGATGTCCACACAGTCATTATTGGCGATTGGACCAATATACGAAAAGATAAGGATTTTGGGCGCAAAACGAATCAAAAATTCCACAGTCTGCCATTTAAACAACTGACAAACATGCTGGCTTATAAACTGGCTTTGGAAGGAATCCGCCTGGAAGTAATCAGTGAAGCATATTCCAGTCAGACAAGCCCACTGGCTCCAGATGTCAGCCGGAAGCATGCGAAGAAATCAAACCGTGTAGAGCGTGGATTATACATAGATGATTGTCTTGCTTGGAATGCAGACTGTGTTGGAGCATTCAATATATTAAGACTTTATCTGAAACAAAAAGAGATAGGCCTTACATTTGATGCAAAATCTATCTCACATCCTTATATCTTAAAGGTAGCTGCGTAAAAAACAGTAGTGGTGGTATGGACCCACCCTGAATCTACGGAGCCCAGGCTCTGCACATCAGATGCTCGGTAATTTAATTGCCGAGTAGTTCACAGCTTTTCCAATTTTATTGCCATATTTATATCCATTACTGAATGTGTATGACACAGACAACAAAAAAAGCGATGTAAGCCCTATTCCAAATAAAAATCCGGTAATAAACCTTCTTATATTTGTACTTTCATATGTGGTAAGACGTTGCGTGAATCCATCAATAAGCATTGGAATCATCATTATGACAGAAATAATAAGCGATGGATGCCAAAACCAGAACAATATTGCACATATTAGTATTCCGGTCAGTTCTCCTGTACATCTGGCACATAGCGGAAACTGTTTTCCATGATACCGGAATGAGCGTTCTGGTTTTTGGTGACATCCAAAAACCCTTGGAAGCCATATATAAATTAATGCGATAAAACTATTTTTTCTTTCCATTTTTTTTGCCTTTCTTTTTAGTTTGCACTCTGATTATTATTGCTATTACCTGGAGTCGATTGTTTTCAGTCGTTAAAAATAGCCCTGCATGAATGCGTAATACTCTCACAATCATGCAGGGCTTGTTTTTAATAAAATGTTGCTGAACTGAGTCCAGCTCCGATTCCGACTACTGCAACAAGCACATACCACAGAATTGCAATGGCTACTGATACCAGTGCACCAATTCCTGCTGCTTTTGCTGTCTTTGGCTTTGTATCACGCCAAACAAGGAATAAGATAAGACCGACAACTGGGATGCAGCATCCAAGAAGACCCCATCCAAATCCGCCATTATCAACAACCTCTGGTGTATCTTTCTGAGCTACACCGCAATGAGGGCAGATTACTGCATTGTCGTCAATTTCTTTTCCACAATTTTTGCAAAACATAGAATCACCTCCTTTAAATATTGAGAACAAATTAAGAGAAAAACTCTCTCATTGGCTGCTTAAGCAAAAATGCTTATGTTTTTCAGCTTTCAAATTTTTTCTTGATATTTTCTGATAATGTACCTTTCAATCCGAGGATTATTGCAAATACTGGAAATAGAATCAGAAGACCAAGAGTCCATAGTGTATTTTTGTCAAACGCTTTGCTGATATGGTCTGCAAGCATAACTTCTATAATGAGAAGAATCATGCTTGATATTAAACATATTGCAGCAACGGTGGTATCGTTTGAGCCTGACGAGAATACTCTTGTGATTATAGCCAGTATATATATAACAAATATTTTTCGCGACCAATATATTTTATAAATAAAATAGTCATTGACGATTGGAATCAATCCAAGCCATTTTCTTTTCCCTGCTGCTCCAATTAAAAACATATTTCCAATCAAAGACATTATAAAATATGTTGTGAGGATAATTGATAATACAAGATAAAAATTGCTTGTAATTTCGGATTCAGCTCCTGTCATTTTTCAACCTCCTATGTATTTTCTGGCCAGAAGCTGCCAGCCCTGGCCAGTATCAGAAAATTATAATTAATTAACAGCTTAATACAATGCAATTATTCAGCATCGTCAAAATGAAAATGGAATCGGATACCATATTTGTCCGGCATTTTTTCTGCCCGACGGATATCGATGCTACTGTCCATATAATCTCTGAGCAGTTTATACTCATTTTTTTCATTTAGCTCTTTCTTTAGCTGGTCGTAACCATACTGCAGTACACCGATAAGGCGCATGCGTGTTCCGATGTGATAATGGTCAAGAAAAAGGGCGATAACTGACATATATTCCTTTTTCTTAACATCTGCATATTCTCCAGCTCCTTTATCATGCTGCACAGCAATGATGTTGTACTCTCCTTTTTTAAAGCTGATGAGCCAAAATGTAGTTTCTTTGTCTGTTACCGGAATATGTACAGGAATATGTAAGTCATCATCATCTTCGACGATTGTAATCTCATAAGAACCGTCGCCCATATCTTTGACGCTTCCTGAAGGAACTTCTGCTGCATGGAAGCCAAACTCATTTCTTCCGTCAATGATAGTCATACAAGCGTCTGTTAAAAGGTGTTCATTTTTGATAATCTCGAGCATCTGCTCAGGTGTTTTATAAGCCATAGTCTATTTTCCTTTCATTTTTAGTTTTTTCCTGTGGAGCCGAAGCCTCCGCGCGATTTGATATTTAAGTGTTCTACTTCTTCAATTTCAATATGTGGCATTTTCTCCATGATTCTAAACTGGCAGATACGGTCACCTTTCTTGATTTCAGTATCTTCCGTTGCATATACTGGCATCATCCACTGGTCATCATCTCCGCTGTAAGAATTATCAATAATACCAGTACTGTTTACCTGGAGAATTTTCCAGTTTTTGAATGTACTTGACCGAGGTACAATATGAGCCTCATATCCTTCCGGTAGAATCATGCCTACACCAAGAGGAATTAGTGCGAATTCGTCTTTTTTAAGTGTCATATTTGCTGCACTTCTCAAGTCAATCCAATCTCCCTTTTCGGTTTTTTTGATTTTTTCAATTTCTTTATCGAAATATTTGATTTTTAATGGAATTCCCATTTTTATTTTTCGCTCCTTTTACATATATTCTTTTTTGAGTTTTCGCTCTTTATTAATATGCGTAAAAAAATAAAATTTTGGCGTTTTTTGCGAAAGAAAAATGGGGGAAAATATTTTTCCTCCAAAATTTAAATATATTCACTTTCTTTTCTTTTTGTTTTTCTTTTGAATGCAATATAGATACTGCTTAAATACAGGAAACTTAACCGGTATCTCTTTTCTGCTTCTTCCAATTCTGTTAATCTTTCTGTGCTTAAGTATTTTTTATATTTTTTCCCATCTTTTAGAATTTCTCTGTGAAACTTCTTAAACAACCTTTTTCTTAAAGTTCTGCTTGAGGCTGATGGCGAAATGTAATGTAGTGACCAGGCGTAATAATCTTTTATTTTCATATTCTGCAGTAAGTAATTAAATGAATCATCTTTTATTCCAGGTATCGAAGCAAGATATTTTTCAATATTTTTAAAACTTTTAATGACGTCCAAATCATCATTTGATGCATTATGTGTAAGACTTCCACTAACGACGCGGTATTTGACTACCTTATCATTTAATACGTAAATACTGCCGCAGAAATAAATATATTTTAAGAAAAATGCTACGTCATCTGCTATTTTTACATTATCAAAAGTTAATCTGTTATTTAATATGATGGAACTCTTATACAGTTTTGTTCCTGTTACAGTATCAGCATAATCACCAATAGCCCTCAAATTAATTACATTATCTGTATTGTATCTTCCTTCCCATGGTAAAGATAATATTGCTGGCGGTAAACTGAGAGGGTCCCCGTTTTCGTCAATTTTTGATGACTGTCCTATAACCATATCTACGTCTTCATATTCCATACAGCCGACCATTTCATCAAGACAACATGGTTCCATAATATCATCTGCATCAAAAAACATAAAATATTGTCCTGTCGCAACTGACATACCAATATTTCGTGCCGAAGCAACGCCATTGTGAGATGTATGCATAATTATTATTTTTATATTATTTTCATTACTTTGTTTTCCTGATTGATAATCCTGCATAATGCTTGCGGTGTTATCTGTTGAACCGTCATCAACGAGTATAATTTCAAAATCCTTATAATCCTGTGCTATTATTGAATCTAAAGTTTCTTTTATGTATTTTTCTGCATTATATGCAGGTATAATGATGCTTATCAAAATCTTTCTCTCCTCTTTTTTGCAAAAACATCTTTGATTTCGTTGTATCGTATTATTATACTATAGGCTACATTGTGATTGCTTTGTAGTTCTCAGTATCCTTGAGTATAGTATGCTGAAAAAATAAAAATAACGGTCATTCTATGACCGTTATTTAAAAAATATTTCTTGTTTTAGTTCGCCAAAACAAACTCTCGCTTTTCAGCGTTGAAATCTGACATTTTAATGATACAAATCTTCTTCGGCCTCTTCAATGATTGCCATACTGTTCGGAACTTCTGCTCCGATAAAATCAGCGTTATTATTGATTGCATTAGATAGTCTTGAGGCTGCATTTATATCCATGATATTGTTATCTATTTTTGCTATCATATTCCGAATATCAGTCTCAGACTTTCCTTCACTCCATTTAATCAGTTTCTTTTCTGCATTTTTTCCATTATTGAAAGCGTCTATTAGTGTTTGTTCAATGTCAACATCTTCTTTTATATTTACCTTTTCTTTTTCGACTTCAACGTCAATGATATTTCCTGGCGCTGCAGTCTGAAGTATTTCTTCTGGATTGCTTATTTCTTCTGTCATAAAATCAACAAAATCTGTATGTTGTGGTTTTGGAGCTTCAACTGTCGGCTGATTCTTTAATCCGCTTTTTAATATGTTTTGCGATTGTTTTTTAGGTTCATACGAGATTTCCTCTCGACCTTTTATTTTATTGTATGTTTCCATATCTTTTTTTAGCATCTTCAATGCTTTATCGTTATTCTTTAATTGTGTACGAAGTGCGTCGAATACTTTTTGACTTCCAAACCCTTCTGGTACACGTTCACATAAACCGATAAAACCCTGTTCCGTATTGATTCGTTCATTATTTGTTGCTGATTTTTTATCGTAGACTCCGGCAAGCTTATCTATCTTTCTTAATATTTGCCCTTCACTCTTCATTCCAACATCTGACCTTACTTGAAGCCCAAAATTGTTTGCTGCCATTGCAAGAAAATACTGCTGTTTCGTGAATTTAGTATTATCTGCTACTTGCGTTAAGAATTGCTGCTTTTCCTTATTAGAACTGATATTTTTAATTGCGTTTTTGATAGCTATATCCAATTCTTCTTCGTATGCATTTAGCTGTGGCTGCTCATTATTAATAATAAAGGTGACTTTGTCTGCAGTATCAACTTTTGCAGCACCTTCCAAGAGAATGGATATTCTAGATTTTTCGTCAGCGGCCTTAAAAGCATCGGAATCATATCTTCCCAACTCTTTGACAAGCTCATCACTATACGCATGTGTCAAAGCGACGGATACTGCCATCTGTGCATATTCTTCAATCTGTTCCTTTTTCATTTCAGGATGATTATGCGAAAACTCACTTATTGCTTGTGTTAAAAACTCTGTTTTGTTTTCTTTTTCAGCTGTTTTCATACCAATAAGCCAGGCTTGTTTAGCGTTATTTCCAGATTCAATGGACTTTTTGTCATTCTCTGACATCTTAACGGAAGGTTTTTTTATTTCTTTTTGCTGTGAACGCTCCTGATTTTTGTTATCTTTACCGCTTTCTTGGTAAATACTTCCCCAGTCAAAATCCTTTGATTCCATTACAGAATCTATCTGCTCTTCGTATTTGCCAGCTTCATAGTTTGCTATAAATTCTCGTATAGTGTTTTTGGCATTAACAGATATTCCGTTCCTCTGCATTCCTTTGACAATACTGTTTGTATATCCAGACATTATCTGCTCCTGCCGTTCTTTATCTAGTGTCCTGACATAAGCCATATCTTTAATAAACATCTGTTCAGCCTGCTCCTTTGTAATAGCTTCTCTGCTGACAAGTGTAATAAGTTCTTCCCCTTTTTCTTTAAATGCTTCGCGCATCACCGCATAAAAAGGAGATGCCTGGTTTTCTTGTTCATGCTTTTTTGTCTGCTTTTCCTTGCTACTATTCTTGTCTAAATCCGGGTGTTTGTATAATATAGATTCTGAGATAAAATCTGCGGTCTTTTCAATTAACCGCTGCAGATTTGTAGCTGCCCTTAATATTTGGTTGAGAATTCCTGTATCAAGTCTGTCTTTTGGCTTTTCTTTATTATGTTTTAAATTGTCAAGTTCAATTCTGAAATCGCGAAGTCGTCTTGCTTTTATAGACTCGGCACTTATTTTTTGCCACGATGAATCCTTTTCTGCTTCGCTCAGTTTAATTCTTCTTGTTTCATATTTATTTATGTTTTGTTTATTATTAGATTTGATTGCAGCATCCAGTGTTTTTCTTCCTTCTCTTGATAAAGTCCTGTCAAGGATATTGATTGTGGCCTGAAAATCTTCTGGTTTGGACAATCGTTCTGTCTCAGAAAGCAAAAATTTAAAGTCACTTGCTTTTTTTGCTTTTTCAAGAGCAATTTCATCTTTTGTCATATTCTTCGTTTTTTCAGGGTCTAGATAAAGTATTTCTTTTAAGCGCTTTGCTTCTGCTTCTGCTTTAGCAAAATCTGTAATCCTTATCCTGGCAAGATTATCTTTTCCGTATTGTTTGGAAAGCATCTTGAATGTATCTAAGCATCTCTCATCTTTACCATCAGAAAATTCTTGTTTTGTAAGTTCTTCATGTAATTTTTTATTAATCTCATCTATTACATTTTGGATATCATCGTATTTTACGTTTTGCAATGAGTCTGTAAATTCGCCATAAATAAATTTATCTAAATCTGCATTCTCTTTTCCATATTTATCGCCGTATTGCAATAATAATGCTGTAATATCCGTGATAGATTGCTGATATCTGCTCATCTTATCGGACATTTGTGTAAGAGGTTCTGCCGGATGGTCCGCATTGTATAGTTCTATTACTTTATCAAGTCTTTTTATTCCAGCGTCAGAAAGGTTGTTATATAGTTCATCTACATATTGCTGCTTGCATTCTTCTGTACGGATATGCATTTCGTCAAAATATTTTTCAAGGTCTTTTGCAATTGTCTTTATCCCTTTATAACTTTCATTTTCAAGGCTTGTAGTTATTTTATCATCTTTTTCTATTACCATTGTTATCCACTCTCCTTGTTATTGGACTGTTCTTTACATACAATATGACAAATTAATCTTTTACTGAAACAAAAAACCGGCACAATGATATGTGCCGGCAGAATATGTATTAGCATACCTTTAAAGTGTCACGCAAAGTTTCAAGTCCACTGTAATACATTCTCTTAACACTATGGGTAGTGATACCCATTCTTTTTGCGATGGATGAGAAAGTTTCTCCTTCAATAGCTTTTGATTTAATAATTTCGCGGCATGTAGTATCAACGGATGCCAACATGTCATCAACCATAAAATCTTCTGACAGTGACATTTCTGAAGTTACGTTTTCAAGTACATCGTAAGATACTTTTGTATGGTCAACTTTCAGTTCCCTGGTAACAATCTTATGGCTTAGTCCTGTTTCGTCCATGAGGTTTTCAATTGAGATTTCGCTTCCGGTGGTTTCCAGCTTGCTTTTTGCGCGATTTACTGAGTTATGTACAGCCGCAAAATATTCAGAGCTTTCTCCTGCGATAAATCTTACATGTTTGCTGATTTCTTTTTTAATAAATGGAGTGCTGTATGTGGTAAAAGCGCCTTTTTCCGGATTATATGAGCGCATGGCATTCATGATTCCGATAACTCCCTGCTGATACATATCTGCCATATCTTTATGAAATGTTGAATAGTACGTTCTAATGACGTCATAGACGTAGTTGGAATACTTATCAATCATTTTTTCGTTTCCAGACTGTCTATTCTCTTTGTAGATTTTCATGATTTCAGCATCACTGAGGTAGTTCATATAGTTCTTTGTGTTTGTCATACAACAACTCTCCTTCTTATATATATAAAAATCAACGTTTTTTTGTCACTAAATTAGATATGCTTGATTTTTTTGTAACCTGTAAAATTTTGCGAATTATTTTTTTATAAAAATCATTAATTTATATTGTGCAAAATGCTGAAATTTACGTATTTTTCATTTTTGGTGAAATCTTGCATCTTATCTATGTAAAAAATTAAAAAAGAAGAAAGGAGATACAACGTATGAGTAACGTGTATCAGGGCAGTGCAACAACTGTCATCTCAACAAAGAAAGAAATGAAGGAAGCAACAAGAAATGCATCAAAAATGCTCTTTATTGCAGGTGGTGTGTTTGTGATGATGCTGACATTTATCTGTGTGTCAGCATTTTTTAAAACACCTGTATATGGAGCAACATTTGAAGATGAATCCATTGCTGACCATCTTGCAGACCCATATTCTGCAGATTCAGATTTTGAATTCAGTGAGAATCAAGACTTTTGTGATTCTGTGAAGATTCTTTCAGCCTCCGCTGTTAAAAATGTATCCGGTTTATTCTCAGCTGCCATTAAACAATACGGCCTATTTATTTGTTCCGTTATTTACATTGCAGGTGGTATTATGGCCGCAATCTTTGTTATCCTTTTTAAGAGGAGTGTTATCTTAATTTCGAGATTACTCCTGCGTTACTCATCAATGAAGGATAATCGTATGATGTCGGCATTCAGCTGGTCTTTCATACATAAGTAAATTCTTCGCGGCGTTAGAAGCGTGTGTATTTGCACGCTTCTTTTTTTTTGTGTTACCGTGCGATTCAATGCATCCCTGGATACCAGAAAAACTGATATCTGATTGCCAGAATTAAGTCAAAAATGCCAAACAAAATCAGGCATATACATAAAATCTGTAATATTCGAAGTAAAACCCAGTAAATTTTATATTTACCAAGCCATCCACGGATTATCCAAATCCCCATTTTGTCTGATTTTTTTGAATTACAGCTTTTGCATGCCGGTGCGAGATTCCGTATATCATTAACACTGCCACATCTCCTTACCGCCAGCATCAATCTGGCGGTTTTACTTTTTTGTGTTTTAGCAACAGGTATTATATGGTCGACAAATACCTTATCTTTAGGCAACTTTTTATTGCAGTATCTGCACCTGTAGGGTCCCTCAGTCCTTTGAAAGAATGTTTGCCGGTAATTTGAAGCACGTTCATACTCTACACGGTAGCATGAATATCTAATATTCTCTTTCTGGAGCCTTTTTATTTCTTTTTTTGGTTTATTTACATATGTGTAATAATTCTCTTTTTTTGTTTTTCTTCTGCATATCTTTTTAACTTTATTTATTTGATATTGTTTTGGATATATTTTTAAAATCCAGTTTCCCTGCATTATTGTTTTGTTTTTCCTTTGCATTTTTCTATGAAAAGTTTCATAGTCATAAATAAAATGCAAAAAAATCTCAAATTTTATCGTTTTTAGGGTATAAAAAAGGCAGCTGCCTGCAAAAAATGCAGCCGCCTTAGATTTCTGGATTAAGTTTTTAAAGTGGGATTTTTATATTCCGCCACAGATTTTGATATCTGTGACATAATCGAGAGTGGGAGCTCGAGAATTGTTATGCCGCAGTTATATTCTGCGTTTTCTTTTTTCTTTGAGTTACTTTGACATTTCCATTGCCAAATTTGATTCTTGCTTTCTGGATAACTTCCGGTGTTACAGAAATTTCCCCAAGACATTCAGGATGACGGTCATTTAATGAGACTACATAAATATAATCTCCGATTCCGCCGTTCTCCTTCATAAAATCTTTTGCAAGCTTCTTAATATTGATAAGTGAAACGTCATTTGTTGCAATCCACAAAACTAAAGGAGTTTCTTTCAGTGCATATACCTTATCAAGAATGATAGAACTGTCTTCTCCTCCGCCCCGTACTTTACCTTTAACAAAAACGAGGCCATCTTCCTGCAGTTCTGAAGCATACTGCTGGATTCCTCTTTCAAACATCATAACAGTAATGGAATCTGTTTCATCTTCTACCGTTAAGAGCATCATCGGATTTCCATTTTTGGTTACCTTTCTCTTGATTTCTGTGATGACTCCATATATGCAAACTTTAGAGTTGTTCTCATATATGGAATTTTCATTCAGGATATCTTCAATCTCAATTGCACCATGTCTTCTGGCCGTATCTTTGATTTCTGATGCCGGATGCCCAGAAACATACATTCCAGTTGCTTCTTTTTCAAATTTGCATTTTTCAAGAAAATCATATTCTGGAAGTTCATCCATCATAAATGAATTTGTTGGTTTTTCAAGTCCCATGTCAAAGAGTGTGAGCTGGTCTTTATCAACATTCTTGTTCTGCTTTTTCATTGCATTTAACATATCTCCAAGATTGTCTACCAGCGTATGTCTTGTATACCCAAAAGAATCAAGAGCGCCTGACTTTGCAAGAGATTCGAATGCTTTTTTATTAAATTCCAAATGACGTGTGACAAAGTCTTCAATGTCGGTATATGTTTCCTTTGCTCTTTCTTCCGGAATGTTTCGTGCAATGCTTTCTCCAACACCTTTCAGTGCAAAAAGGCCAAATCTGATACAGTCTTTACCGCTTTTTTCTTCAATGGAAAAACCATATTCTGACTTTCTTACATCAGGTGGAAGAACGTTGATTCCCATTGCCCTGTATGAACTTACATATTTCATCAGCTTCTTCGAATCATCCATCACAGATGTTAAAAGACCGACTGCAAACTCGAGCGGGTAATTTGCTTTCAGGAATGCCGTCTGCATACTAATAGCAGCATACGCGGCTGCATGTGATTTGTTGAATGCATATTTTCCAAAATCCTTCATCTGGCTCCACAGGTCTTCTGCTACAGCCTTTGGAATTCCATGGTTAATACATCCTTCAATGCCAAGCTCTTTATCTCCATAAATAAAATGAAGTCCTTCCTGCTGCATGATGTCCTCTTTTTTCTTTCCCATAGCTTTTCGGACCAAATCTGCTCTGCCCATTGTAAATCCGGCAATTGCCTGGACAATAAGCATGACCTGTTCCTGATACACGATAATTCCATATGTAGATTCCAGGATTGGTTTTAATTCAGGCGCAGCGTATTTAATGCCACTTGGATTATGTTTATTCCTGATATAATCAGGAATATAATCCATTGGACCCGGGCGGTATAATGCCACACCGGCGATAATGTCTTCAAAACAGTCAGGTTGCAACTGTCTCATAAACCGTTTCATTCCATCTGATTCAAGCTGAAATACCCCATTCGTATCTCCACTAGCAATCATTTCAAGTGCTTTTTTATCGTTCAGAATCTCTGGCGTCCAAAGAGGAATCTCTTTTCCAGTTCTTCTTTTGATTTCTTTTTGCGCTGTATCAATGATTGTAAGATTTCTGAGCATCAGTAGGTCTTTTTTCAGGTTTCCAAGATGTTCAGCCTGGTCTTTGTCATATTCACATACGAGGTAACCAGATTCAGAATCCACACGGCATGGAAAAAGCTGCTCGCATGGTACTGGTGTTGGAATGTGTCCGCATGCATGAGTTCCAGCAGATTTCTTCGTTCCTTCCAGTTTTAACGCGATTTCCCAGATTTTTTCAAGTCTGGAATCACTATGGATATAAGTCTGAAGCTCTGGATTTTGACTCCATGCGTCTTTAAGTTTCTGCTTATCATCTAGGATGAATTTTGCCAACTTGTTCCCAACAACGACATGGTTTTCAATACCTGATACTTTTGCGCATCCTTTTAAAACATTTTTTGCTTTCATAGTTCCAAATGTTTCAATTTTGGCAAAACAATCGTAGCCATAATCATCGGCTTCTTCTTTAAGCACATCATCCTTTCTTAAAAATTCGAAGTCGGTATCAATGTCTGGCATTGATATTCTCTCCGGATTTAGGAAACGCTCAAACAGCAAATCATACTGCAGTGGGTCAAGGTCAGTGATTTCAAGGCAATAGTTTAAGCAACTTCCTGCTCCCGAACCACGTCCTGGACCAACCAAAATGCCTGCTTTTCTAGCTTCAACGATTGTTTTTCTGATGTCAAGGAAATACTGGGCGAAATTCATTTGCTTGATGATTCCGAGTTCATATTCCAACCGCGATTTTGCCTTTTCCCTTTTTCCGTCAACAAGAGGAATTGGATATCTTTTTTCATATCCTTTCCAGGCTTCATCTTCCAGATACTTGTAATAATCATTATGATACTTTTCTGGGATATCTACTTTTGGCATACGGTAATTTCCGTATTCGAATTCAAAATTACACTTGTCTACAATTTCCTGTGTGTTATATATTGCCTCAGGGCAATAAGGGAACAATGCAAGCATTTCTTCTTTTGATTTTAAGTAGTAATCGCCGTCATTAATCATCTTATTTTCTTCACCAAGATGTTTTCCCATTTGCATATATAGCAGCCAGTCATGAGCTTCCTTGTCATCTTTATGAACATAATGGCAGTCGTTTGTTGCTATAAGTTTAATTCCGAATTCTTTGGACAGTTTTAAGATTTCATTGATAACGATTTGGTCTTCTTTAAAGCCATGGTCCTGAATTTCGAGATAATAATCATCACCAAATACATCTTTATAATCCTTTACAATTCGTCTTGCTTTCTCCATGTCTCCACTTAAAATGGCACGTGGAACTGCACCTGCGAGACAAGCCGACATGATTATGAGACCTTCGCTGTGGTTTCTCAGTAAATCAAAATCAATACGTGGCTTATAATAAAAACCTTCAGTATTGCTCCGTGTTACTAACGTGCATCCATTCTTATATCCTGTTTTATTCTTAAACAAGATTATCAAATGGTCATAAGCCTTGTTCTCATCAATGGTCTTTTTCTCAAATCGTGAATGCCCATATGGTGCAACATACGCTTCAAACCCTCCAATAAATTTCATTCCATACTTTTTGCACGCATCATATGCCGATACTAAACCGGCCATTGTTCCATGGTCTGTGAAAGCCATTGACTTCATACCGAGGGAAAGTCCGGTTTTTATATAATCGTCAATCTTTCCAAGGCCATCTAACAGGCTATAATCAGTATGAATATGAAGATGAGTGAAAGGGTCATCTGTATAAACGTTTTTTTCTTTATCCATTATTTTTCTCTCCTTTTCTTTATTTGTTTCGGTTACAATATGCCGAAATTAATAAAAAACAGAATTAAATAAAAAGAAAAGAACGTTTGTTCGTATCCGTAGATTTAATATAGCACATACTTGGTCCAAAATAAATACCTAAAATGATAAAAAAACGAAAATATGTTCGTATTTTTAATGCGCATCTGATGAAAATTTTCTGATTATTGACAATATATAATTGTATAGGTTATATTGATAGTGTAAAAGAATAAAATAGAATGACTATTTTATAGCAGAAAGGGAAAATATATGAAAAAAGAAGAGATAAAAAAAGGAATAGAAGAATCGATGCTAAAAACGGAAGTACCAAAATCATTACACCCTGAAAACATACAAAAAATGTTAGAACAACAGTCCGTATTAAAACGCAGAAAAAAATAAATAAAAATTCACACTATAATATTGTCTCCTTTTTATATAAATTTTGCATATTAATTGTAAAGATAAAATATCAAAAAGGAGAATAAATATGAAATCACTAAAATATTGGCTGTCATTTTTATCATTGATTCTTTTATTGCTAATTCCATGTGGCGGAATTTATTACTTGTCCATGCAGCCTGGATTTGATTTAGTTGGCATGGTTAAACAGTATCCAATACCGATTTGCATTGGAGCAGTCATCTGGGCCGTTTTATTTAAATCATGTAACAGATGGTATGAAAAATCAAAATACACCAAAAATGCCGATGCTTTTGGTATGACTAGCAAGTTTGATTATTTCAGTCTGTCTGACAAAGAGCGCAAAGAATATGATAAACAGCGAAAAGAAGAAATGAACAGAGTTATGCCTGAATCAACAATCAGAAAAGCAACTCATCCTGGCTCCAAAAAACCGGAGCAGGATATGGCTGCTCTTTCTGGAATGGAGGATGTTAAATCTAAGATTGAAGAGATTGTTGCAAGGGCTAATTATGATAAGCAGCAAGGAAAAAAGGGAGAAGGATTTAGTTCTCACTACGTTTTTTATGGCGCCCCTGGTACCGGTAAAACAACATTTGCAAGAATCCTTACAGGATTCCTGTATAAAAATAAAATTATTTCAAAAAATCAATGTATTGAAGTTGACGGCAACCTTTTAAAGGCTTCTGCCTCTGGTGAAGGCGGCATGAAAGCAGAAATTCTTGTAAAATATGCAATGGGCGGAGTTTTATTTATTGATGAAGCGTACTCTATGGCTGAAGGATACGGAAATGAAGCTGTTGATACACTTATTAAACTCATGGAGGATATGCGTGGTCAGTTCGTTCTTATTCTTGCTGGATATACAGAACCTATGGCCAATCTGCTATCTTCAAATCCAGGATTTCGTTCAAGAATTAAAGATTACCTTGAATTTCCAGACTATACAGTTGATGAGGCAGAAGATATCTTTAAATCAATGGCAAAAGGAGCTGGCCTTAGAATCAGTAAAGAAGGAATGGAAAAATTCAGAGAACGCTATGAAGTTGAACTTACAAAAGCAGATTTTGGTAATGCCAGAACTGTAAGAAATATATTAGACGAAGCAATCAGTAAGCATGCATTAAGGCTTACAAGGGATAAAAAAGCAAAAGCAAATCTTATTACGTCCGCAGATATTAGCGGAGAGTCACGAAAGATAATTTAGTTTTACGTGCTGTCATCTACAAATGACAGCACTTTTTTTGCAGAAAACCGTCCATTTTTAATTTTATTCTTCATATTAAATACATAGATGATAATTTTATCTATTTTCCCGGAGATGGCAAAAAAAGGTTCAATTCCTTTTTCCGGTTTCCTGTCTGGTTATGCCAGACAGTTTACATATATTCTTCTAAGAGGTCGTCTGTCAGGCCGAGCGGTGATGCGCGCGCGCCGCCTTTGTGAGACTGCCAGGCGGCTGATAAAAAAACACCGGCGAGAGAAATCTCGTCGGTGTTTTATATTTTTAAGAATCAAAGATTAGTCAAGGTTGTACGCAGGGCATGCGATGCAATTTCCTCCAACATGATAAGCGTAAAGATTATCACTCAGGATATTTTCCTCCATATTTTTTAAAATATTTTCGATAATGGATGTATCAACCTGAGATGCCGGAATTGCGAAAGCAGTGTCATCAGATACAATCATAACAAAGATTGCTTCATCGTTCAGTTCTCGTGCAACAGTTTTCAGGGCATTGCTTGCAAGAATGCCTGCTGCACCGTATCCTTCTCCATTCGGAGTTGTGATAACAGCAGATTTTACATTCTCGTTACCAAGAGGGATAGATGAAACGCTGTATTTTGTCATTTTAGCGATATTTTTGATTGCTGCATCATATACATCTTTCTCTGTCAATCCAAATTCTTTTAAAACATTTTCTGCAAGCACGGCCGGACCTCTGTGTGGAAATCCAATCTTATCGCAAAAATCACTTTTAATGTAATATACGATACGCATATCAAAAAATGTTCTATAAAGAACATCAGGATGCTGTTCTACTTCTTCTGATGTAGAAAACATTGGCATAATATTTTCAAGAAGAGCTTTCCTGTCGAATATTCTGTCAGATTTCGAGTAAGTTGTTTCTTCACACTCATTTGGAATATTAATTCCTAATTTCTTTCCAAGAGCATCCAGGGCTGCTTCTACTGCCGGGCGAAGATATTCTGGTACATCATCCATTGGGTCATACTCTTTTTCTTCAGCATGTTCTTTGCAAGCGGAAATGCATTTATCACCGTTGCATGTACATCCGGATTTTACGGTTCCGTCAGCCTGTCTAAACATTTCATTCAGAACATCATTCAGTGTTTTTTCTTCTGCATTATGACTTGTCTGAGTATTTACAGGCTTTTGTGTTGATGTAGATTCACCAAGAATAGCTTTTCTCAGCATATCTTCAGCGTTAAACTGCTTTTTCTGAGACTGTGGATTAGGCTGGTACTGAGGCTGTGGACGTTTTGGCATGTTTGCTTCGCCCTTTGCAAGAGCATTTGAAAGCGCCTGTGCTAAAGCATTAGCGAGCGGCTGAATATCAGCACCGGTTTCGTTGCACTGTTTCCAAAGACTTGATACATCAGTGTAAACCACAATATCACCTTTTTTTGCTGCAAAACGAAGCTGACCATCCTGTCCATTATTATCAATAATACAAGACACACCGGCTTTGTTCACAAGTACTGCCATTACTTCTGCAAATTCTCTAAGATTCATTTTATTCATTTTATTTCTCCTTTTCTTTGTGTGGTCAGGAGATTGTCTCCTGCCTTATTTTATTTAACGCATTTAATATGCGTGATTTTTTACCTAACAAAAAAAGCAGCCGAATTTTTTCGGCCACTTTTTTATTTTTTTAATTTTTTTTTGCAAGTTTTCTAACAGCAGCCACTCCTGCTGCTGTTGCAGCAACTGCAAGTGCTGCTTTTGCTGCATTTCTGCAGAGCATACAGTTTTTCAACTCATCGAATTCGCCAAGCATATCATCCGGCTCTTCGTCGCAGTGGAGAATATCTTCAGCGATTTCTACGGCAATCTCTTTCAGAATTTCTGTCTGGTTCTTGCCTTTGTCAATTTCCTCAACATATCTCTCATATCTGTGGTTCATATCCATCTCAATCTCGCCATCAGAACGGAAGCTGCAGGCAACATCAGTCTCCTCATCATCATCTTCAACTTCTTTTTCAATTTTTTTTGTTCCCTTCAGGCTGAAATAAACACCTTCGTCTCTGAATCTGTCAGGCATCTCGTTAAGTTCGACGGTGTATTCACCTTCTTCTTTACTTAATCCTGCCTCAACGAGCGCTTTGGTTACATCAGCGAACTGTCTTAATGTTAACTTTTCCATAATTTTTTTACCTCCATTTTTTCTTGTTTTTTTGTTGCGCATTTAATATGCTTAAAAAATCGAAATTTGAAAAAGAATTTTGCATTTTTTTATTTTTCTTTCGTAATGCCCTGCATGCCTTTCCACAGGAAAAAATCCCACAAAAGCAATAAGGATGTAATTAGAGCAAAAATATTTCTTTTGTACACTTCCTGGATTTCTTCCGGAGATTCAGGATTACATTTGATTGAAACCTGTTTTCCGGTCTTTTTGCCAATTTTTGTTAGTTCTCTTCTGTTTGACATGTAATCTTTACCATCATAAGAATATTCGTATGTAATGAGAATATCGTATGACGTTTTCTGAGATTCCCCATGATATGTTGTCTCTCTTGTTACATCGGCAATAACCGCATCCACATTGACAAAATCGCTGTATTTTTCAGCATACCTGTAATCTACAAAAAGAACCAGGAATGACGCCGCAATGCAGATAATTAGGATATACGGAAGATATTTCTTAACTTTTGGATTAATTATTGCTCTCATTTTTTAACACCTCCTTGCATTTAATATGCAAAACAATACAAAAAAAATAAGCCCGAATAAATCGGGCTTAAGAAAAAAATGTAAAAACAATATGTATTAGATATAAGCAGAAACCTTGCCATGATAGTACACATAACCATGATTAGCAAGTATTTCCTTCGGTTTAATAATGTCATTACTGTTGTTGACACTTTTTATCATTTCTGAAAGTTCTTCAGGAGACATAGACTTATCTCCCGGCATAACCAAGACCTCGCAGAGACTGGAAGGAATAATAAAAAAGAATCCTCCAAAAACGTTTGAGAGCTCATCAAGTACTCCTTCATAGAATATTGATGCCCCTGTGGTTTCCAGATTTGTGGTAATGGCATACATTCCAGGCTTGTTGATTACATCGCTGATTTTCTGGCTGTTGATATTAATAATATTTTTATTAGGAAATCTTAAAAACAGACTTTCCACATCTACAATGCACAACGGAAGCAGCTGCGGTGCAGAGATTTTTGCCTGCTGCATGACTTCTTCTTTTGTGACGTCCCAGTTTTTCAACATATGATAATCAATCAGGGTACTTGCTATCTCTTCGGAATTTACATTAACGAAAATTCGCGGAGTAAGTGCCAGGTCATCAATCGTTTCATAGACTTTATCTTTCAGATAGTTTTTGTGAAGCTCTGTGTTGTACAGTGAAAGAACAAGCTTGTCTTTAACCCAGTCCCATGAATTCATATTATCTGCAATGTCATTCAGTGCTGCAGGCAGTTCTCTTTCCAAATCATCAATAATGCTGTCAACAACATCATCAAGGAGTGGAGGTTTGCCGAATGAGAGCTGTTCCATGTAGTGATTGTAAATAACTTCAATCTTAATGGATGTAGTAATACTTAATCCGGAACCCACTTTTTCAACTTCTTTTCTTGCTAAGCGATGTTCTGGGCCGCCAGTTCCATTCCAGGTTACGATTTCAGTATCGTATCCTTTTTCTTTTAGTAAAGAGACAATGATATTTTCAAAAGTCTCCAGAGTGATGTTAGTTTTTGCCATTTTTTATCTCCTTTCTTATTAAGAAAAATGTTGTTTCGCAGTTAACATGCGTGATTTTTTGAATGACAAAAAAGAGTCTCCGACGGTTTCTCAGCGGAGGCTCTTTTACTTAATCCACCTCGCTCTTTTTCTTTTCTTTTTTGTACATTTCCTTCAGTGTTTTCCAGTACTTGCCCATATATTTCATCAACCTTTCCGGTATTATTTTCTACATACAATATGCCGAATTTTTTTGCCATGAGCAGCAATTTTTGCGTATTTTCTTTTATATATTTTTCAGCATTTTATATCTGACAACAAAATTTTTCCAACAAGAAAGGAGCTTATATTATGAGCAAAATGACAAAAGAATTTGCAGAAAAATATCTTAAAAAGGAGCTTGATTCACGGCTGAAACACCTTGGAGGCCAGTCTGACGCACTTTGTCAGGCGTACCAGACAGCACTTGAGGCTATGGCGCCGAAAAAGAAATGCTATGTTTTTACCGTTGAAACAAGAGATGCACAGGCTTATCTGGAGCCGGCTTGTATTCCACCGTCAGACGAAGACGAATGGGAAAACAGCGATGTTGAAGAACTGGACGAAGAAGACATCTGGTCTGATGTAAGCGGAAGCATTATCTACGACCGAATTTATGCTGATTCCAAAGAAGAAGCCGTACAGGCATTCATTAAAAAATGCCCGCAGCATGATATTGACAGTTTTGACGTTGAAACATATATCGCACCGGATGACGACAATACACGCAGAAAAAATAAAGTTGCCGCTAAACTTCTTAAGGAGCAGATGGGATATCGTCTGAATATCCTTGAGGGCTGCCCGGATTTGCTTTATCAGGCTTGCGATATTGCAGTTAAAATGCTGAAGCCGAAGAAATGCTATCTCATTACAGCCGACACCAGAGACGCGCAGGCATGCCTGCCTCCGGTATCTGACGAGCCAAAGGAAGATATCTCCGAATGGATAGATGAGGTCATAGCAGATGACAACAATTGGGTTAATATAAAGGGTGAAATCATTTACGACAGAATTTACGCAAAATCCAGAAAGAAAGCTATGAACAAGTTAGTTAAGCTGTATCCGGAATACGATACTAGCTGTTTTGGTATGGAAGAATACATCATGCCATATTGCGATACAGAGGAGGATTAACTGTTAGTCAGAATTAGAGCCGTTTCTGCGGCTCTTTTTTTGTTGTTTTGTTTTCCTGCATATTAGATATGAAAATATTTCGCAAGCACGAAAGGAGAAATTAATATGGAAAAATGTTTAACGCAGTCAGAAAGACAGGAAAAGAAAACTGCTATCAAATATCTGCGAGGAGAACTGAAAGAACGGTTGGACTACCTGAACGGCGAGCCCGACAATCTTTGTAAGGCATATCAGGCAATCATTGATTCAATGCAGCATCAACTTGAAACACGAGATATCATCAAAGAAACTCATGACTTTCTTAGTAACGAGAAAATCGGATTTGGGACGTTAATCCGTGCGTTTAATTTCTTTTCTGACCTGACACAAGAAGAAAGAGATACAGTGATTGATGCGTATAAGAATGATGAATTTAACAATCATGGATGGTATTGAGAACTCAGACTATACTGAAACCGTATTACACAGGACGAGATTTTTTCTCGTCCTCATTTTTTTTGCTGGCAAATACACAATTTCGGTTGTATTTTACCGCAGGGTGCGATATACTATCTTTGCTCAAGTTTAGGCATATCTGACATGCATACCCCTTTTTATCGTGTCAGACGCAGGCAGGAAGTCATACATCCTGCCTGAGGTAATACAATACAACAAAAAGAGGAAGGATTAACGATATTAAAGCACCTATCGTTTCCTTCCTCTTTGTTTTTCAGTGTTTAGCGCATCTTCATATACTTGCCAAGAACCTCGTCTTTGATGTCTTTTATGCGTCTGTTCTCATCATCGCTGATGATTGTCGCATGCACTGCAGCCGCCACAGCTACTACAATCCAAAGCCACATACTATACACCTCCTGCTTTCGCTACATTATATTTTTTTAAGCGTTCCTTTTCCGCCCCTTTTTGCTTTCGCCAGTTTAGAGAATGGAATCTGTTTTTTGTTCTTTAAGGTTAATATCAATTCAGCCGGCTGCTGTTCTTCTGCAGGCAGGTTGTCACCTTTCGCCGACGTCGTTTCATCTACAGGCATTTCTTCCCCGTATGCCAGTATTGCTTCCGGCATCATGTTTACACTTCCGGCATCATTTTTATTCTTTTCTTCGCTATTCTCTCCAGCCGACGTTTCTTTGTCTCCAGTTTCAGCTGCCTTCTTTACATCTTCCGGCCATACAAAGAACACATCACTTAATTTTTCACCGTCCTTCATCGCGATACCAGTAACCGTTCCAGCACCTCGTTTTTTCTCCGGGATGTCTGCCGCAGCAAATCGCAGAAATCGTCCAGCCTCACTTATAAGCACGATTTCTGGCTCAGTTTTCTTTACTTTCACAAAATTCGTACACACCTCACCGTCTTTTAGCTTGATGTACTTAGTATTTTTCGATTTTACGTTAAATTCAATGCCAGGCAGTTTTTTTACACCGCCCAAATTAGTTACCATAATATAATTATTGTCAACCTTTTCGCAGGTCATATCTTTCATCGCTTCAGCATACAGAATAAGGTCAGTCGTAGTGTCAAGCGTTGAAACATTATCAACCGGAATACTCTTGTCCCTGAACTTGCCAAATGGAATCTTATTTGCCGGCACGGTATGCATGATTCCGTTTTCTGTAATGAATACGACCTTATCATCGCTCATTACCGGAATGACCCATTTGCTCTCAGAGTCTGCTGCTTCCTTGTTTTTTTCATAAACCGTATCACTCACAGCCCTGACATATCCAAATTTGTCCATCAGTACAACTTCTTTAAAAGCCTTCGGTGCTTCTTTTTTTATCACCGCTTTTGCAATATTTTTAATGCTTGTTTTTCTCGGCTGTCCGTATTCTTTGATGATACGCTCTAGGTCATCTTTGATTACTTTTTTCATATACTTTTTATCACTCAGGATTTTTGTATATTTTTCAATATTTTTTTTGGTCTTTTCATTTTCTTTTTTTAATGCTTCCAATTCCAGACCAATCAGACGTGAAAGACGCATATCCAGGATTGCGTCAGCCTGCATTTCTGTGAAATCAAAGGTCTTTGCAATCTTTTTATCTTCAGCGATGCGGTATTTGATATTGTCAACCTTACCTGTCATTAAACATTCTTTTGCTTCTGCTTTTGTCTTGCTGCCCCTGATTGTCTCAATCACAGCATCCAGGACATCAATCGCTTTGATTAAACCTTCCTGCACTTCTGCTTTTTCGTTTTCTTTTGCAAGCATTGCTGTGTATTTTCTCTGGTTTATATCAAATAAGAAGTTGATGTGGTGCTCCAGCGAAGATTTTAAGGAAAGGGTTTCCGGGCGACCATCAGCGATTGCGAGCATGTTGACGCCAAAAGTGTCTTCCAGTTTTGTTTTGCTAAGCAGGATTGTCTTGATTTTTTCTGCGTCTTCTTCTGATACGTTTTTCTTTAAGTCCAGAACGATTTTAATACCTTCTTTTGATGACTGGTTTGAAATATCCACGATATCCGGAATCTGTTTTGAATCAACTAACAATGCTACATCATTTAAGAAATTTGCAATACCGGCTCCAATCATTGTGTATGGAATTTCTGTAATGACAAGACGGTTTGACTGCCTGTTCTTTTCATGTACCACCCTGCCCTGCACCCTGATTTTTCCGGTTCCGGTCTTGTAAATTTCCAAAAGGTCATCACTGTTTGCAACAATGCCGCCTGTCGGAAAATCCGGGCCTTTCACGAATTCCATCAATTCTTCAATGCTGGCATCCGGTGAATCCATTAAATATTCTTCCGCTTTCAGGACTTCCACTAAGTTATGTGAAGGTGTTGAAGTGGTCATGCCGACAGCGATACCTTCAGAACCGTTGATTAAGAAGTTTGGAATTTTTGCTGGCAGCACTTCCGGCTCTTTTTCTGTCTCGTCATAGTTCGGGACATAGTCCACAATTTTTTTGTCCAGGTCAGCGAGGTAATTTTCCTGTGCAATTTTCTGCAGTCTTGCTTCGGTATATCGTGAAGCAGCGGCACCGTCACCTTCAATAGAGCCAAAATTACCGTGACCGTCAACAAGCGGAATTTCACGCTTAAAATCCTGTGCCATCACTACCATTGCGTCATAGATGGATGAATCGCCGTGCGGGTGGAATTTACCCATTGTATCACCGACGATACGAGCTGATTTTCTGTAAGGTTTATTATAATCCAGCCCCAGCTCCTCACCCATATCATACAGGATACGGCGCTGTACCGGTTTAAGACCATCACGGATATCAGGGACTGCTCGTGCGATAATTACACTCATTGCATAGTCAATATATGACTGTTTCATAATATCTGAATATTCCTGCTTTATTATTTTCTCCTCAGCAGGTTCAAAAAGGCTTAACTGTCCGTCGTTTGAATCTTTTTTGCGCATATTCTTTCTCCTTTACTTTAGTTTTCTTTTTTGTAATATGCCGAAAAAATTAAAACAGGACAAATTTTGCGAAAAAAAATAAAGAGATGCCTTTTGCATCTCTTTGTAAATATAGTTAGCTGTACTGAAAAAGTCGTATGTCAGCAACATCGTTGCTGATTTTCTTTGTGTATATTTTAAGGATTTCGTTTAACTCCGAAATTGGAACATAAGAACCTGGCATATCTGCCGGATAAGGTTCGTATATTGTCTCACCGATATATGTTTCGCCAGCACTTCCGGTCCTGCAGAATATCAGTTTCTTCGGCAGACTGACTCTGAGATTTTTGTAGAGTAACGCGCCGATGCCGCGATATTCCATCCATCCATCAAAGAATGTGTAGTTCTGCATCCAGTCTTCCGGTGTTAAAAATATATTTTTCTTTTTGCAGTCTGTAATATAATCTGCATACACAGACTCGTTGTCAGATGGAAAATCTGGTATGGTGTTCTGCATCAGACGCACAAGTTTTTTCTTGTCAATCGTTAGATTATTTACGCAGATTCCGTAGATTTCTCGCATTCATACACTCCTTTTTTAATTACTGCAATTCTTTCTTATTTTTTACTTTTTTTGCCTCAATTACAACCTCTTCCTCTCCACGTCGGCTGAAGAAAGCGAGAACATCTTTCTTGTTTGCAATTCCTTTCAGAACATATCCATCACCAAAACGTCTGGAAAACCAGTCAGCTTTGCTTAAGTCTCTCGTCCAGGACATTCCGTCAGGATTTCTCCCAGGCGTTACACCACGATAAACAGTAAATGTCTCTGGTAAGTCTTTGTATGTTTTATACTCGTCATCATACATTAGCGCCTGTTTATCAGTAGACTTGAACCACCGTGCAGACAATGACACCGGCACGTTCACGTCGCCGTTCGGATTTTCTTCTTCTGTCCAGAATTTTCCAAGCAGCATGCTAAAATCAGTTAAAGATAGACTTTCTTTTGCAAATTTAAGAAACGTCAGATAGTATGATTGTCTCAGGATATTTACACATCCAAGAGCATCATCAATCTTGTCAATATCTTCCTCAACCCGTTTCGCAACTGCTGCAAAACCTTCAGGTGTCATAATATCCGTCATTTTATTGTTAACATACGAAATTCCAGATTCAAATATTGGATGCTGCACAACAATTGGCGAATACTCTGTTTCTTCTACTGGCATGTGGAGAAAATTTTTCAGTATATTCTTAATTGCTGTCAGGTCAGTTTCTTTTTTCATCTTTTTCCTTTTTCTTTTTTTTGGATTTTGTTTTTTGCTGTTTTTGCTTTTCTTTTTATATTTTAGCATACAGAACATATATTCGCAACATCTCTTTCCTGCAAAGAGAATGCCGTGAGCAAATCCAAGTAACACTACTCTCTTTCTGCTGTTAAATATTTTTTAGTCTACTTTTTTATAGAAAACATATACAATAATTCCAGACAGCGAAAAACCGCCGGAGATTTCTCCAGCGGTAAGATATGCTATTCCTTTTCTCCAAACACAGCCTTAAACTCCTCTTCCGTCAGCGCCCTGCTGCAGGTATATACATACCTCGGCTTGGCAAGTTTAAGCTTGCCGCATGGCTCTTTCGGGTTTACCGGCTCGGCGCAGAAATAATTTTCTCCGCGGGAAAAGGCTTCTGCTGCCCATGTCGTCAGGTCAGTTCGGCGATACAATCTCGGTTTACCATCATCTTCTGCTGAATAGATATTAACACAGTCTTTCCGGAAGCATTTTTTTAAGTCTTCTTTCGTCTGTACTTTTCTTTTCCCGGCCCGAAGTTCTAGGCCATCCAGGATATCCTGAATTCTTTTTGGGAATTGCTTAGTTTCGCTCATTTTTTTTCTCCTTTCTAGGCAATATCAGCATCGTTTCCATCCTGGTCTACAAGACGGAAACCATCATGACAATAGCCGGTTTCATTAGACATCCAGTCGGAAATCTCATCCGGGTCTGTCATACCTTCAGGAATAATCATCTCTGTCGGAAGTGACTCCAGGATTTCGCAGGACTCATCATCCATCTCGTTGTCGGTCACGTCCCATTTAATGTCAACAGCTTTAAGCATCTTTTTCTCCTTTTCTTTTCGATAATTTGCGAGATATTTATCCAGTTCTCCTGCTGGCACAAATTCCATTTCAACAATAACTGTCAACCCTTTTTCAATGCCTTTATCCGGCATAGTCCATTCTTCGGATGCAATTACTGTTTCATCATCACCATAAGAATCACCGTCAAGCGGAATGATTTTGCCGTTTGTTACCTTAAAACAGCCGCAAAACTCGCCATCAATATTATTGCCGGTTACCGGTGGAACGTTTCTCTTTTCGTCATATCCACGATAAGAAACGTAATCAAAATTTTTACCGGCGATAATATCACCAATTGTAGGATAAGGTTTTGTGTATTTTTTTAACATTCCTTTTTCCTCCTTTCTTCAGCCAAACCAAACTGACGTTCTCTCAGTTCACTGCCATTAAAGAACTTTTTGTCAACAACAACTACAAGCTCTTTTTCGAACGGCTCTGCGAAGAACAATACCGGTTCGGCTTCGTCATATGTTTTATCGTCTGAAACGATTTTGCCGTCCTTAACTTTAAACCATCCTATGACGCTTCCGATTTTGTTTTCTGTTGCTTTTGGGATATCCTTTTCGGCATCATACCCGCAATACACTACAACACTGTAGTCCTTCCCGGCAATCAGGTCTCCGATTGTCATCGTTGAATCAACTTTCGTATACATGATTTTGCTCCTTTCTTGAAATACAAATTTGATTGCATATTTAATATGCGGATTTTTGCCGGCGAAGAAAAAAGAGCAGCCATCGGCTGCTCAAAAATCAAATTATATTTCAAAAATATCCTGTGAAATATCCTGTGAGTGTTTCATCGCCTGAAGGGCATATGCTTTCAGGGATGTGTATTTTAACGAATTACCAGAAAAATCATTAGATTTCTCAATATATTCTACTAGATTCTGCAGGGCTTCATTGGTAAACATACCTGATTTAATATAATCAGCCATTAACCTTTCGCCATTGTCTTCCATGAGCGTGAATGTAAAAACTTTTTTGATATTTTTGTTGAGAAATTCATCCACATCTTTTCCTGGATATAGTTTGCGGTGCTCTAATGCTGTCGCATATTTTGTCATTCTCCCGCTTTCAGAATATATCTCTGGCGGAGATGTAATTTTTCCTTCTGCATACAGTCTAACTCGCCTTGCGATGACTCTAATACTATCCATCTCCTTCGGCATTACAATTGGCTGCAGTCCTTCAATGTGAAGTTTCCAGAAATTGCAGTCGTGGCTAAAAGACGTTCCTGATAACCTACCGTTTGCCCTTGCGCCGGCTCTTACAGTGTTGAGATTAGCCTCTTTTGTGTAAATATTCGAGGCATTGCAGAATGCGGCCTTGCCAATTTCTTTTAATGACACTGGCAGATGAATATCATACATCTTGTCAGGAGTAATATGAGATATCTCTCCATTGTCTTTAATATTTGCAGTGTTGAATGCCTGCGAGCCGACATATTCTAATCCTTCAGGAAGAAGAATTTTGGTCAGCTGAGTATTCCTAAATGCATATTCGCCAATTCCTTTTAAGTTTGGACCAAAAGAAAAATCTTTAAGACTGGTGCAGTTCTTGAAGGACATATCACCAATACTTTCAAGCCCTTCTCCTCCGTCTACATATTCCAGCAGTCTATTGAGATTGAACGCGTATTTTTCAACACGTCTAACTGATGAAGGTATGATAAGATGATTGAAGTTACATTCGTAACATGCATATTCGTAGACATTTTCAGTGCCTTCATGGATTTTAACTGTTCCTCTTCTACCAAGCGGACAGAAAACAAGATATTTAAAATCTGCTGTATAGACTAATCCGTCATCAGAACAAAAACCTTGGCCTGAATCAATTATATCTACTGCTTCCAGCTCTTTCAGCTGCGATGAAAACAGGTAATCTTGCACTTCGTATTTTTCAAGATTGTGGCTCAGGTTTTTGATGATTACTTTTCGTATCGGTTCTGAGAATTTAAGTTGTCCAAATTCAAGGTCATGGATTACATTTACAATGTCCTCAAACGTTTCAACTGTCAGGATATTGTCAGAAAATTCAATATTTGTTTGCATATTTTTCTCCTTTCTTTTTGCATATATATTTAATATGCGGGATTTTTGCAGGCAAAAAAAGAGCAGCAAAAGCTGCTCAGAAAATATGCGTTTTTGTGTCAAATCTGAAAAGTATTTGTGTTTTTGCCAATTGTGTCAAGCACATATGCTTTTAGCGTCGTCAAATTTCTTCTCTCGCCGGTTTTTTCAATCTCTTCAAGTATTTTTTTTAACGCTACATCAGTAAATACTCCATCTTTGATAAGGCTGACCATAATTTCCTCTCCACTATCATCTAACGATGTAATAATCAGATTTGTAAATATTACGCCAATATTTCGCGTGATAAAACGTCTAAGATTGCCATTCGGGTACAGCCTGCACTGCTCCAGTGCTGCAGTCAGCCCGGTTGAATCAGTGCTGTACTGATAAAGTTCTGGTGGTACAACCTCGCCATTAGATGGCTTATTTATCATGGTATTGATTTTGTTAGCCATTAATGTTGCGTATGACTTAGTAGAACAAGACTTTGGAACTATCACATCTGGCTTGCCTTCAATCTTTAATCTCCAGGTATTGCATTCATGACAATGCTGGAGGTTATTACTCCTCATGCATGCTTTAATAAGTGATGCATTCACAAACGGTGTGTACACATTCGCTGCATTTGCAAATGCAAAAGCTTCAATATATTTTAGTGTTGATGGAATATGGATATCATACATCTCAGATGGTTCAACTAAAGCCTGGGTTCCGTTCACAATACATGTCGTATTGAATGCCTGTCTTCCAACACGAGACAACCCTTCCGGTAAATATATCTCTGTCAGCATCGTATCGCAGAAAGCACATGAGCCGATATTTTTAATGAACTCACCGAACGGGAATTTTTTTAGTTGTTTGCAATATGCGAATGCATAATCATTAATTCGTTCTACATTTTTACAGCCTTCGACATACTCTAATGCATAGTTGCGTGTGAATGCAAAGCCGTCAATTCGTTTAACAGAATCGGGAATAATCACTTTGGAAAGATTACAGTTTCCGCATGAACCCTCAGTGATTGTGTCTGTTCCGTCAGGAATCACAAGTGTACCGTCCATTCCATGTGGGCAGAAGTAAAGCCTGCGTGCATTTTTAGAATACAGCATTCCGTCAATAGCGCGAAATCTTTCATCTCCTGTGATGACTTCAATCTCCTTCAGTTCATCAAAAATAGAAGCTTTTAAGCAGCGCTTAATTTCATCAATCGTCAGACTGCATTTTGAGTTTTTAACAACCAGTTTATGGATTCCACTGACATTATGCCAAGCATTCAACGATGACATCGTCACAATGCTATCAAGATATTTTTTCAAGTCCATAAAAGAGTCAACCATTAAAACATCTCCATTTCTAATTACGTTATACTGCATATTGTTTTTCCTTTCTTTTTTTTATTTTGTAATTAATATGCGGGATTCTGGCGACAAAAGAAAAAGCCTCCAAAAAAGAGGCTTAAAAAACAGTCTTACGCGAAAGCTGCACACTGGAAAAATCCGATATGAGACTCCCAATCGAAATCATCCGGCACGTATGCCGCAAGTTTTTCCTTGAATTCTTTGACGATTTCCTCAGTGGACTTATATCCTTCATCTCCAAGCAAATCCTGTGGGCGCGTGGATTTATCTGTGTAAATAATGTAAGAACCATCTTTCACATTCACAAACTTACCGCGGGCTGGCTTTTTGAACGGATACAGCACTCCGCCAGAGCATTCTTCTTCGCAGTATTCCACGCAGTTAAACAGTTCTTTCTTATGTTCGGCAGCAGTATTTTCGTTTACACAAGATTCCAGAGAATGAAATACTTCCAGTAGGCTCTGTCTGTATGCAGAACGCAGAAAGTAGAAAGTAGAAAGAGTCACTTCCATATTCTGAAATCGTGCAATCGATAAAGTCAATGTCTTTATCGGTTACACCATCCTTCCTGTATGTCTCCAGAAGATATCTGGTGAAAAAATCCCTTACTTCTTCTTTAGATAAAACTAATACGGTTCCACTTGTTGCACTTCAATATCCTGACATCTTATCGTCTCCTTTCTTACTCTTCGCCATCACTCGGTGTTATTGTAATTTCTCCTTCAGTATCGAGCTCTTCCGAATCACAGATATACTCTGCATTTTTCGGGAAAGGCATATTCTTCCAGTTCTTTTCCAGATAAGCGACAGCCTCCTCACGGGTTGTAATATCGTCCGGGATATCAGCTGTTACCTGGCCGCAAACCTGGTAAATTACGTTGTAAGTTACTTTTGACATATTTTTGTCTCCTTTCTTGTTGTCTTGTTTTCTTGACATACCCTTAATATGCTGAAATTTCCATGCCGCAAAACAATTACGTTGCCATCTGCCGGCAAAAATGATACAATCACAGTATACAAATCCGACAACTGGACACCGCCCGGTCCTGCTAATTGTTAAGAGAGATGTTCCACCGGGTTTTCGGCATTACCAAAAAGTACCGGCCAACCATGCATCCGAAATGTGCGGCGGCTCTGGCAGACAAAGACGGGAAAAAATTGCTAATGTTTAAAGGAAGAACGGAAGTTACCACGCACAAGTGGGAGGATTTACGAAAAAAAAGAGGCCGCAGAAATGCGGTCTCTAATTTTTTTAAGTAAATTACTTAACATCATTCACATCAAACACAATCCCCCTGCAATACACCTCACCGGCATCCATCACATAAAAGGTCTCATGTGGGATTTTTGTCTCATAAGCCCATGGAATCACAACGCCATTTTCATCCTCAGCCTCACACCATAAGGCATTAATAACGTTTTGGGTCTTATCTTCTTCTACTCCGTTTTTGGAAAAATAGACTTTTCCGCCATCGAAACAGTCGCCTTCGCTATAGATAGCGCCATCAAATTCCATCAGGTCATCGGAAGCCCCTGTCACAATCACAAATCCGTTTTCTTTTGCGATTCCAATATCCTCTTTTGAGAAAATCGGATATCCATTGTACTCTGTTCCGTTCAGTTTTTCAGCAAATTCTTTTAAAGTCATAATTTTGACCTCCTGTTTTTGTTTTTTTGTATGTTTCCAATATGCAGAAATTTTTTAGATTCTTTTGTTATATTTAGGTGCTTTTACATCTATTTTTCCGAATTTTTTTTTAGAGCTGACCACAGCATCACGACTGGCGGAAGGATTTCTTTTTCATCGTCGGTCAGGACTTTTGGCAGGTTATCCAAGAAGGAATCGCACTCCTCAAAAATCTTCTGTAACCTGTCGTTAATCGAGTCTACTTTCGCTTCTGTCTGTCGTTCTCCATAAACGAATTTTTTATCGTCGTCGTTAAGTTCAAGGTCTTTAGCGTCAGGCTTGACAAGGCATCCAAAATTCCATACTTGAATTTCTCCCGGCTTGATAGTCCGCTCCATTTCGTTTTTGGCGATAATGGTGCATTCCTCATCGGATGCGTTTTTGATGTAAAGATAATCTGAGTTATAGATTGCGAAATAATCTTTACTAAAATCAATATTATCTGAAATGCTCTTCGGTGCCATGTCTATACCATGCATATCTGCATATCCAAAGCGTTCCTCATCAAATTTAAGGATAGCAGCCGCTAAATCATTATAAGTTTCAACGGATTCCAGCATGTGATAAACGAATTTTCCGTTGCATGACGGGTACATATCACCGATAAACTGTATTGACATCCAATTTGCTGTGTTTGTAATTAATATAAAATTTCCTCGTGTCATAATTTTTACCTCCCGGTTTTTGTTTTGTTACATTTAATATGCTGAATTTTTTGGGGGAGGAAATTTTTTGCGAAAAAAATCCGGAGAGCAAAATCCTCTCCGGCCTGTAAATGTATAAGTTTTAGTTCTTACTTCTTGTTTTCCGTTGTGTTATCTTTCGTTGCCATCATCTTTCCGTTTTCATCAAACTTCACTTCCGTGAACCCAACAAAATCAACGTAAAAGAATCTATCACCATTCGGCAGATGCATCACCAGAACATCTGAAATGCTCATAGAGCGCCCTTTTCTGTCCAGAATTACGCCATTATGCTCCATGTAGAGCCGTTCGCACTCTTTGTTTACATTAAAGTTCTTATCGAATTCAAAAATTCCACGGTAAACTTTGTTGTAATCAGAAAGTTTCGGAGAATGACGTTTCATTGTTGACTCAAACGGGCAGAACACGTAATCAGCGTCAGTCTGCAGTAAATCGTAGAAGCAGAAACTCTTCTTCTCCTCTTCCGGCTTAACAGTCTTCCAGACCCTGCTGACCCCAGCCCACACAGGCATAAACAGAACATCTGGTTTTGAGAACATTTTTGTATATTTTTCAATATCTTCATCAGAAATATCACAGAACTCATCTCCGGACCATCCGCAGATAAAGAAATCCCCACGGATTACATCCTGGCTGCTGCCAATTTTAAGAATTCTGTTCGGTGTAAATCCAGCCAATTTGCCTTCCTCATTACACACCAGCATCGCAGTCTCTGATAACGTGACAGTCTCAATGTATCCCATCACATATCTCTGCATGTCCTCCAGCGAATTGTTAATTTTCTGAACAACAGGCTCTTCGTATCTTGCAATTGCTAAAATCTTCATAATTTTGTCCTTTCCCGCCATCTGGCTGGCGTAAAAACTTTTTTTGTTTTCTTTTTTGCAACCTTATGACCAGGTGAAACCATCGCCGGAATCAATACCGTCTTTAACGATAGCTTTAAAATCAGCAAATTTTGCGCAGTCTTTTCTGCCGGCGTAGCCGTATAAAATATCGTCGTCGTAATTTTTGATTATTTCATAAATTGACCGGCAGTGCGGAACATCCATAATGCCGTCACAATCGCTTTCATACAAAAAATCAAGGATGTCAGACATTCTGCCTTTATATTTTTTGTCCAGTTCTGCGATTTTTGCATTATATGATTTGTAAAATGCTTTTCTTTCATCACCATACAGCCGCAGCCCTTCGTCCAATTTTTTGTAATGTTCAAAAATGTCTGGCGCTGCCAACTCTGCGACTTTAGTGCGGAGACACATGAAGCCTCCACCTCCAAGGTTAATGGAATGATTTTTACTTTCAATCGTCACACCCATCACGCAGCCTCCCCTCTCATTTCTGCCAGCAAATTCTCGTCAAATTCTTTCAGCTCAACAAGCATTTCATCGTGACTTTTTACTTCCTGCTCGGTAGTGATATGACGTCCGAAATAATCTTTGCCCCGGCAGAGCCTGCATGAACAGTGAATTTTGTTTTTGCTGTACTGGTGCAGATTGTCATACAACGGCAGACCATCACATGACCGCGCAAGGTCAATCCGTGCTTTTCGTCTCGCCTTTTTGTAGTCAATCTTTCTTCGTTTTCCTTTTTTGCCATCTTTTGGAGTGCTGAAAAGAGATTCAGTCTCGGCGTCGGTGAGGTCGTCTAAGTAAATATCTAAAACTTCATTATTCATTTTTTTGCCTCCTGTCTTTGTTGTTGTTTTTGTTTTGATTTTTCTTTTGATGATTTTGAATGAATCAAGAAAAGATTTTTGTCGTTTTTAATATGCTGAATTTTGGTGAGAAGAAAAAAGAGCGGCAGACAACAGTCTGTCGCTAGAATTAATTCGCTCCCGTAAGTACGGGGAAAGCTTCTTAGTTGTCACTCTTTTCGTTATTACATTTCTTACACAGCATCTACAGATTTTCATCAACAGTCCTGCCGCCCTGGCTCCACGGTACGATATGGTCTCCGTCCATCTCTGTCAGGTCAAACACCTCTCCACAAATCGCGCATTTATGCTCTTGTTTTTCATAAGCTCGGCGCTTCTGCGCTTCTGAAAATGCCCTGATTGACAAAAACTTCTCATCATGTTTCGTTCTGTCAGACAGCAGATATCTTATAATCCCGGCATTTTTAGTAACGTCATCATCCATCAAAAGCCGTTTCATATCAGCCTCAAGATTGTTGCTGTTATACTGCCTGTTGTGAAATTCGTTGTATAAAATTCCCCAATCCTGTACATCCGTTACGCCTTTTCTTGCATTCGGAAAAAGCATCTTCGCCCAGTTAATAACTGTCTGAAAATATAGCCACAGCTCATTCGCATCTAAATCATGCTGATGTTTTGCCATATACATCTGACCAGACTCCAGACCGTCACGGTCTGCAATCCACGCCAGCGCCTTTTCCAGATAATCCTGCCGAATCGGGTTCCCTTTAATATACCCTTCAGCCATCTGTCCGGCCACGCAGTTTCGCTTTGAGAAATAGTTTTTCGCATCAGCCAACCATGTTCCGACGTATGTAGCATTTAACAGCTCCTGATTTGTCAGTACTAACCCCGCGATATTGATACGCTTAAACCACTCTAATTTTTCTTCTTCC
>UMCO01061581.1_pt1 | contig 46919 bp, 46 predicted proteins | sample 1964251 | NCBI WGS metagenome assembly UMCO01 (sample SAMEA4835970, study PRJEB28245) | human gut metagenome | biome: gut microbiome; material: fecal sample | place: Denmark | collected 2008
ATTTTACCATATCCGCCGCCAACCTTGACTGAACGCTGATGAAAATGCTTTGCTTTTTTTCACCGAAGGCGACGGAAACTCAGAAATATCTATTCTTTTTCGCCTTCGAAGCACGCATTGTAGCATTTTCATCAACAACCCGTCAAGGTCGTGCCAACTTCGTTGGTGGCGGCTCCCTCAGGCTCTGAAAATCTTGAAATATCTATATATAACACCCTACCTTTTGTCAAGGTGAACCCGTGGTATTTCTCGTTTTTTTCCTCAAAAATCCGAACTTCACTTTGGCAATTTAGGTTTCTCTTTATACCATTATACAAAAATCATTGTCCCATATAACGGACTTTGTTTTAAATCAGGCAAAAATGCAGACGATTTTTTCGATTTTGCCATTTTAAACAAAACAAATCCATTTTAAGCTATAATTATTTTTATTGTATCATAAATCTGTATGATATTCAATTGCTGAATTTAAGAAAAAGCAATAAATTAAAAATAAAAATTAAAGCTCTGAGTGTTCCCTGAGTTTTAATTTCAAATCAACCTTCTATTACGATTATTTCTATACCTTTTTTCTTGGCATAATTCAACGTATTGCGTGTTCCTCCGGCTTCACCGTTATAAACTGCTATAACTCTGTTGCTATGATTAACCATATACTCATTACGGATTTGAAAACAGGAAAGGCTGTAATTTGGAGAAACAAATTTTACATAGTCAGCCTTTTTCATTATTTTGCGGTATCGTTTTTGCCAATCAGCCGACCACCGTGTTTCAAAGCCTTCATACGGTGAAGCACAAATCAAATGAATTTGCTTATTCTTTTTGCGGAGCTTCAATACAATTTCCGCCGCCCAAATATCAACACCTCTTGCCATTCCCGATATGAACGTAGTAAAACCGTCCGCAACGGCTCTACATATTTCTTTTTCCAATTCTTTTATAATTTCACTATCAATCAATAATAGTTTTTCAGGTCGATGCCCTGTAAAGCAGCACCTGTGTAGTTTTAATTCTTGTTGTGTCATTTCATTTCTCCTCAATAGTGTTTTTTACATTATATCATAAATTCATACTCTTGTATGTATATTAGTCGCTAAATTTCAATTTATTATCATACAGCAGTAGGTTACAATAGTAACAGGGGTGAGAGTGATGGACGCAACAGAAAAAATCAAATTCCTGTTAGACGAAAAAGGCTGGTCTGCTTACAGACTTTCCAAAGAGTGTGGTCTATCTGCTAACACAATACTAACGATGTTAAAGCGCAACTCCGTCCCGTCAATAACGACATTGGAAGCGATATGTAAAGCGTTTGGAATAACCATATCTGAGTTTTTCGCAGAAGGAGAAATGATCGAGGTATCAGAGGACACAAGAGAATTACTTAATTATTGGTCAACGCTATCTCAACGACAAAAAGAAAACCTACTACAATTCATCAAAAACTACGATAAATAAAAAATCGGCGACAGCCCATAATGGACTGCCGCCGTTATTTATTTATGGAATTTGTTATAAGCCTTTTCTGCATTGTTCGCCCTGCGGGTATCTTCATTAGCATAGTCACCGCAACGCTCATATACTCGCTCAAAGGCAATCGCTGCCGTGCGGGTATCAGATTTCAAGAATTGGCTATAAGTAATTCCGTTATAGTTTCCTCCGTAATTTGCAAATTCTGATTTAATCGTCTTTTGCAGATACTCACATTGTTCTTTGATTGTTGAGCCTTTGAATCCCGAAGGCGTATATTTCAGACACCATTGGCATAAGCCGTAAAACTCATCACCGTTGTAGTGTCCGACGATGTTCCAATCAAGATTGAGCGTATCGCCGCCGCACTCCCTCATCATATTACCGATGATCCCTGCGGCTACGCTATCTGAATAGCCGTAGCTTTTCAGATAAGTCCACACTTGTTGAGCTGCGTCACCTGTCGCAACAGTATTGTTACCTGAGTAGTAACCATATCCCAAGATTTCTTTGTTCCCAATACTGTATTGATTCTCACATACCTTATCGCCGCTATTGCCTTCGATTGTATAAACAATGCCGTTCTCGACCTTTTCAACGATACCCGTATGATCACCGCTACCGTCAAGACCGTCGTCTGCCCAATCGAAAAAGATAATCATACCGGGCGCTGGCTCCTCCGAGCCTTCAATCCATTGCTCTTTGTTCTTAAACCAATCAACGCCTGTATCAACAACTGAATACTTTGGAATAGTACCACTGTCAATATAGCCGCACTCATTAGCACACCAAGAAACAAAGCAACAGCACCACTCAACACGGGAGCTGAAACCGTACCAGCTCCAATAAGGCTTTCCGCCGACGTTTCCAAGCTGTTCCTGCGCAATAAGGACAATATCGCTGTTAGAGCCTGTTACTCCGTGCAAAAGTTCTCGCCATAAATCGTTGTTTTCGTCCGAAAGCAGCTGACGACACATTTTCTTCTGTTCCGCAGTAAACCCTTTATTTGTCATTATCGTTTCGAGGTCAACGTGCGACACGGTTATATAAAGGGCTTTCTTTTGGACTTGCTTATTAACTTTCTTGACTTTGCCGTCTTTTTGCTTTTCCTCAACCTGTTCGGTTTCGGTGTACGTTTCTATTCTGTGGTCAATCTTGTTGATTTCCCAAAATAGGTTACGGATATATTCTTCCTTGCTTTCGTCAAGGGTGATTACCTGTACTTCATCAGGATTCGCAGGGTGTGTATTTGTCATATTGTAAGCAACGGCATATACCGCAAGGACTTCCTTCCATTCTGCTTTTGAGCCTGACATTTCAAGTTTATCGTGAGGGTTATCGGTCTTTATATCTGTAATCTTCTCGTTAAATTCATTATTGATACGAGTAATAATGTTGTGCATTGTGTATTCGCCTTCATTTGCGTTAGCGGAAGCGAATAAGCCGTAAACACTCCAACATATAAGAGCAATCATACAAATTATCAGGATCACGAGCAAAGACACCCAACCTCCGGCAACGATTGCAGAAATCAGTTTTTGCATAGCCACTATAATAGCCTTGATAATTTTAATCAAAAGCTGGATTGCCGCTTTAGCTGCTTTCGCCGCTAACTTTGCCGCCTGCTGTGCGGCTTTGGCTGCCTTTTGAGCCGCCTTAGACGCCGCCTTCGCTGATTTTTCTGCGGCTTTTGCTGCTTGCTTCGTAGTCTTAATAGCCGCCTTCGATGTTTTCTCCGCTGTTTTAACGGAAGTCTTGACGGTTTTTACTGTGCCTTTCTGAGCCGTCTTAACGGTTGCCTTGCCCGTGGATCGAGCTGATTGTTTAACGGTCTTTGCCGATGTTTTCTCAACAGTGCGAATACTTTTACGTCCTGCGCTGTTTGTTGCCCGGATAGATTTCTCTGCGGATTTCTTAGCAGCGTTTTTTGAAACTCGCTCGGCTGAGTTTTTTACTGTATTCTCAGCGCTGTTTTCGACCTTCTTCTTAACTCGGTTTTCGATTTTCTGCTCAACCTTATCCTTGACCTTCTCAGCACCTTTGTGGACAGCCTTTTTTGTTTGGTGGACTGTTTCTTCTGTCGCACGCTTAGTACCGGATTCCATACGGTCAGAAGCGTACTCTGTTTCGTTATGCTCCTCCGGCTCGACGGAGTGCTCCGCTTTGTCCTTTGTCTGAATATAGGCTTGTTTCATACGGCTGGCGGCAATCCTACCCTTATCAAGAGTTCGGATTGTTCCTTTGACCGTATCTCTTGTCTTAATATCAGCCAACTTTTAACCTCCCTTCGTAAACGCCCGTAAAGGGCAAATATAGTAAAATCAGGGGTAAAGGTATAATTACCCTTACCCCTTAAATACTGCGCCTAAAAAGCCGCATAAATACTGACTTTTTTAAGCTAACTTTGTACACTTTTCAAACGCCTTTTTGCCATAATTTCAGCGTTAATCTTTCTGTGCCTACGTTTAGCGCAATCAACACAATATTTCTGATTGTTTCTCTTACTCTTAGGCACAAACGGCTTTTTGCAATCCTGACAATATTTGATGTTGACAGGACTTAAAATGCCCGCTTCAAGTAAAGGCTCTGTCGGTAAAACTGCCGTCCGAAAATAGTTGCAGCACAGAGAATAGGAAATACTCTGAACGCAAACACACGGCTCGTCGTCATCAAGTAGCAGGCAGTTTCCGTCCTGATAGTTAGCGCATAAGTGCTTTATCAGCTTATTAGCTTGGCGGCGTTGCTGTATGTTCATTCGTGGCAGCATAATCTCACCGCCTTATCTTGTTGTACGTTTTGCTACGACAACAAGTCTGCCGTTGTTGTTCGTGTATTCACAGGTAGCGAGCGTCAGGAGCTTATCGCCCTGCTTTGCCGATACCCCTGTTTCATAGAAAGATAACGCCTTGCATTTGCTGATAAAGCTGCTGTAATGCTCGGAATCATAAGCGTTTACAAACTCATAAAACTTAAATGTGTTCTTATTGCTCTCGTCAACGGGGACGGCGAACACGGCGAGAATATCATAGTTCGCTTTCTTGTTCAGCGTATCGAAGCTGATTGTCTTATGGGACGACCAATAATCTTTGCTACGATAATTCTCAAGCCCTGCAAACATAGAGCCGTCGTTCATATGGTGAGCGTAAATGATTACATTGTCTGATGGAGCGTCAACATCACAATTTGCCTGAACATACGGACAGCCGTACACGGATTCATTCTTGTAGAAATCGTGATTGAGATAGTAGTCGGGAATCTTCTTTGTCTGCATTACGGGATAGTTAATGACAGTATCGTTAATCTTAATCCAACCTACCATATCAGGGTTAGCGCTGGGATTCATATTGGTAGTATAGCTCTCAGAGTTTCCGCTGCTTGCACCGCCGTTTCCACTACCGCCGCTAACCGTTGTGTTATCCGTATAAGGATTGACGGGTGCTTTGGTCGGTGTAGGCGTTGCGCTTTCCTCCGTAGCCGAAACTTCTTCGGCTACGGATTCATACATCTTCTTGTTGTTGTCGGATTCCACCTTGTTCTTGATGTGGAAAAAGGTGCTAACGCCGCAGACGGCAATCAGTACCGCAAGACCGATAATGAGGATTTTCTTTTTCATAATGGTCGTCCTTTCTTTATGCTGCCGTGCCTTCGCCCGGCTTGGTGGTCATCAGCTTGTAGAGCTTGGTGTTCTTGGGGAATTTATTTGCGAACGGTACAAGGGAGCTGCCGACCTTAATCAAGCCGTGTCCTGCGTCAACATTGGTGATATATGAAAGCTGTAAATCGGAAATATTAAGCAGACGTGCAAGCTCCTCTCTGTCGGTGGAAGCCTGATTGAGCATTACGATAAATTCAGAGTTTGCGAGCATTGTACGGGCTGTGTGGCTCTGGAGCAGGTCGTCCACGTTCTGTGTAATACCTGTCGCAAATGCGCCGTACTTACGGACACGCTTCCAAAGAGTAAAGAGGAAGTTTGCGGAATACTCGTGCTGGAACAGGAGGTAGATTTCATCAATAAAGATGAATGTTGCCTTACCCTTCGCTCTGTTTTGCGTGATACGGTTGAGAATACTGTCCATTACGACAAGCATACCGATTGACATAAGCTGCTTGCCGAGGTCAAGAATATCGTAGCAGATAAGGCGGTTATCAGTATCCACGTTTGTCTGCTTTGCAAATGTGTTCAGCGAGCCGTCTGTAAACAGCTCAATCGCAAGGGCGATACTCTGCGCTTCCGGCTCCTCCTGTCTGAGCAGTTCTTCACGGAAGTCCTTTAAGGTCGGCACTTTGCCTGTGTAGTTTCTCTGCTGATAGCCACGATAAACATTGGCGGTACAACGGTCAATAATGGACTTCTCCTTTGCGCCGAGGGGTACAAACTGTTCGCAGAGGGACATAATAAACTCGGATTTGAGGATAACAGGGTTAGCGCCGTCGCCGTACTCCTCGGACATATCCATAGCATTGATATGATTTTTAGAGGTAGCCGAGATGTTGATAACCTCGCCGCCGAGAGCATTGACAAGCGATCCGTACTCACGCTCAGGATCTACGATAATAACATCTGCGCCTGTTGCGAGAATGATGTTAACAATATCGCCCTTTGCGAAGAACGATTTACCGCCGCCGGATACACCGAGGACGAAGGCGTTACCGTTAAGGAGCTGCCTGCGGTCAGCGATAATCATATTCTTTGAAATGACGTTCTGACCGTAGTAGATTCCGTTCTCGTGGAATACGTCCTGCACACGGAACGGCATAAGGACGGAGAGTGATTCGGTAGTCAGAGTGCGGAAGCTGTCAATCTTTCGTACTCCGAAAGGCATAGCGGTATTCAGACCGTCCATCTGCTGGAATTTCAGAGTAGCAAACTGACAAAGATGTTTTCTCGCCGTAGTCAGGATAGCTTCGGTATCGTTGTCGAGCTGTTCCTTTGTATCAGCCGTGTGTACCATTGTCAGTACGGCGAACATCATACGCTGGTCACGGGTAGTGAGATCATCGAGAAACTCCTTCATTTCCTTTTTCTGCTGTTCCATATCGTAGGGAACGGTTGCGGAGAAGTTGTTGTTGGCGTTCTGTCTGCGCTGCCAATTCGTAATATTGGTTTCAACGCCAAGCAAACGGCTTTCCGCTTCTCTTACGGCTTCGTCAGTCGGAACAGGGATAACGTCGATAGACAACATCAGATTGCGGTTAAGCTCCGTAATCTCGGAAATCATACTGTCCTTGATATAGGACGCATACTCACGCATAAAAAGCACTCTGCCGTATCTGTCGCCAATCTTGAAATAGTCCTTTTCAAACTCCATAGAATCGGGACAGATATAGTCCTTGAAGCTGTGACCTTTCTGGCGGTTTTCCTTGATGTCAAAGTGATAGCTGCTTTCCTCACCGACACGGTAGAAGTCGTGGAAAATACGCAGGCGTTCTGTGGCGTCAAGCTCCGTACACCTGCTGCCGAGCTTACTCAAATGGGCAATCATATCATTACCGACACGGCTGAAATAAGTGCGGGCGTCCTCGATATTCTTCTTACAGACGGATACCGTGATGTATTTGTCCTGCACCATCGAATTTGCGCCCGTCGCTTTTTCGAGGAGCATTTGGTTGTACTCCTTGCGGTACTCGTCAAGGTAATTGCCCTTGAGAGGAATCAGGATTGACTTCTCAAAGTCAAGACGGTTAAGTCTGCGGTTGTTAATGGTGATTTTAGTGGTTGCTCCGCTGTCAAAGCTGTTGAGCAACTCTGAGTATTCAAGGAACATTTCTTCCTTGTCCTCACGGGAAGCGACAGCATAGTTAATATCGGTGAATTTGAAAGTCTTTGTAAACTTATCCTTGCCGATACGGAAGATGCCGTCGCTATAAATAGCAGTAACAGGAATAACGTCCTGAACGCCCTTCGGGACGACAAATCTTTCCTTATCCTGCTTACTGATAGTTCTTAAAGTTTTAATCATTGGCTTTCATAGCCTCCTTTTGCTTTTTCTCAATTACGGGCTTCATCAGCTCGTAGTAGGTATTCGTTGATTTGAATGTCAGCTTTTTTTGGGTAAGAAATTCGGATTTCACCCAAGCGACAATGAATTTCTCGGCGGTCATTCCGTTGTATTTGACAAAGCCCAGCGCCGCAAACGGAGCTGCTGCGATAATGCAAATCCAAGATGTGGTTTCTGTACCAAGCGTAGGCTTCAACAGGAAGAACACGCCAACCGAAACCGCAAGCGCACAGACAGAAAAAATGATCTGTCTAAGTGACAGACCAAAGAATACTGCTTCTGTATAGTTACGGATTTCTCTGTTAATCTTAACTTCCATTAAGCGTAAATCTCCTTTCTTCCCGGCGGGCAGCTTCAATTTCCTCTTTGCAAACACATTCTCCCGCAAGGCATTTCACTTTACCTCTGCGTCTGCCGCCGAAATATAAGCAGTATTTGCAATTACAATCTTCAAGGGTATAGCTCTCAAACTTGTTATATATCTTTGTGTTGTTCTTCATAGCTTACAGTCCCATCATCTCACGGATAATACGATCAGACATCTTAACCGTGCCGACGAGTACCAGCATATTGAATACAAGCTCACCGATGTACGCCCATACCATTGTGACAGGCGGTGCGTCCGCAGCCACAACAGGCGGTGAAGATACAAACAGTGAGAAAATGATGCAGGCTAATACGATAACCGCACCCTCTAAACAGACGGCGCAATAGCTTTTGAGAAAGCTCTTGCCGACGTTCTGCGTAGGTTCGCCCGCAAATGTCGATAGCGGAATAGGAGCGATAGCCGTGTACATATAGAGCTTGAAGAATCTGCCGTACACGCTCATAATCATAATGAAGGACATTATGGTAATAAACAGTCCGCCGATAAGCGTGACCGCCCACAAGGGAATACTCTCCCAAAATCCGCAGTTTTCAATAGCGGATACCAAGTCGTCCGGCAATACGGTGTCCGTTGCTGATGAAACGCCTGCGGCTGTCATAATTGAAGCGATACCGCTTTGCACGATTCCAAACAAAGTTGTCATTAACTCCATTCCCTGAGTGATGACCGCCTTTGCCAAGATGAATCTGACAAAGAGCTTTACAGCGTGTTCAGGCTTTTTCAAGTCCGTAAAGCTGCCGCACGTTTTAACTACGCCTATCACAAAGAACAGGACTAATAAGCCTGTCCCGAGAGCTTGCATTGCGGTGTTGACATTGGTGATTGCCGTCCAGATACCGCCGCCCTTAAAGTTTTGCGGGGAGGTAAGGATCAGATTCCACAACTCGGTAACTTTGGCATTCCAAGTGTCGAGTGCGTTTTGTAGATTACCTACAACCCAATTATCGGACATTTAAGCACCTCCTTATTTTTTTAGGGGTATGGCCGTGAAGCAGCCATACCCCTCGTTCTGTTTAAGAGCCGATAATGAGGTTGAGGATTTCCTTTGCGAAGGTGATGATGACACCGCCCGCAAGGGTAAGAAAACCGTTAGCTCTCTGAGACGGATCGTGTGATTTGAGCGAAAGACCAATCTGCACAACGCCGAAGCCTGTCAGAATAAGACCAATCGCACGGATAAGACCGAAGATGAAGGTGGAAAGATTATTGACTGCGGTTAAAGCTCCATTGCCGTCAGCAGCAAAAGCCGTTACGGTGAAACAGCTCACAATGAGCATTACCGCAATAACGACGGCGCAGTAGATACAAAAACCTCTCTTGACCTTACCCTTCATCGGCAGTCTGTTTGTATTTGAATGGTTGTTAAATAATCTCATTATTTTTATCCTCCTGTATAAGATTAAATTGAATTTGCAAGTCCTCCTCGGACAATAACTCAAAGCTCGTATCAGATATGGGTATGTCTTCAATCTGCTTTTCATCGACAACTATGCCAACAGTAATGGTGGCAATATCATCTTTGACTTCGCCGTGTCTGTAAACATCGGCTTTACCATCAGCCGTCAAGCTGACATTAGGGTGCTTCAAGATGTCAAACTTGAAGTCCTTTATCGGACGCTCACCTCGTATAAAGAGGATTGCGTATTGGTTATCAAGTAACCTGACCTCATCAGGTGTCATCAGCTCTCTGCCGCTTATCTGATAGTTGGTAGAATAGCTGCCGCTATGACCTGTGCTTTTGCCGTAGGTATTGGTATCAATCGTTTCCTTGCCGAGCAGCTCGGAAACGTACTTGTGCGTACTCTGTTCGTTGCCGCCGAGATATAGAAACTCATCGCAGTTACCGACGATACTTTCCCATTGCTTTTCAAACAGCGCCTTGAGCTGTGCCAAGTTCTGTAAGATAATGCTGACCGAAACGGCACGGGAGCGCATAACCGAGAGTATTTTATCGAAATCATCGGGAAGCGAAACATTCGCAAACTCGTCCATCAGAAAATGGACGGGAACAGGGAGCGCTCCGCCGTGTATGTGATCGGCAGAATAAAATAGCTGTTGGAATAGCTGTGTGTATAAGATAGATACCAAGAAATTAAACGATGAATCGTTATCGGGTATCAGCGCAAACAGAGCAACCTTCTTCTCACCCATAGAGGGTAAGTCCAACTCGTCCGTAGAAGTCAAAGCCGCAAGGCTTTCAAGGTTAAACTTTTCAAGTCTTGCGGCAAGTGTAATCTGTATTGACTTTAATGTTTTAGCTGAGCCTGAGTGATAGGAATGATAGTATTTGAGTGCGATATGGTCGGGATTCTCAAATTCTAAATCATTGAACAGATTATCGAGGGGCGAGGGGACGTTGCTGTCCTCGTCCTCAATTTCTGCGGCTCTCAGCATTTCCATTACCATAGCGAAGTTCTGTTCTTCCTCCGGCGCTTCGTAGTGTAAATAGAATACTAACGCAAGGAGCAACATTGAAGCAGCCGTGTCCCAAAAGGGATCATTGGACTGCGAGCCTTTCGGCGTGGTGGATTTGAAAAGGTTAGTTACCAATCGCTGAATATCGTTGTCATCACGGAGATAAACAAACGGATTGTAACAATGGCTCTTTTCCATTGAGATCAGGTCAAGCACACGCACCTCATATCCTTTTGCTTCAAGCAGTCCTCCCGTATCACGGAGTATCTCGCCTTTAGGATCGAGAATAACAAAGGACGTATTGCATTGCATAAGGTTTGGCTTACAATAGAATCGGGTTTTACCAGCGCCCGATCCACCGCAGACTAACGTGTTGAGGTTGCGCCTGTGCTTCTGTGCGTTGATACCGATACGAACATTCTGCGTCATCAGCTTATTATCAGACGGCGGAGATTGACGGTATTTTCTATCAACGGCTTTTGCGTTGCCCCATTTAGCGGAGCCGTGTTCTTCTCTGCGTCGGTAGTTCCTGCGTGTGGAAAAGTAAATACCTATGCCCACTGCGTAGGCGGCAAGCAAAAAGAGGACAGTTTTTAAGCTGTCCTCACAAAGCTGTATTTGGAACGGGTGTTCAAAGGACTTCATTAGTCCCGCCACAATTTCCGTTAAGCCGCCTTTTACAAACGGGGCAATCAGCAGCGATAACCACACTACGGGAACAATACCGATTGCGGAAAGAATGATAGCAGACTTTCTGTCGCTATCTTGCATTATCCCTGTCCCTCTCAATCACCTTAACCTTACGATAAGGGGCGTTACCGATTTTGAGGATAAGGTCGTCGTAAATATCCGTAGGCTTGCCCTCGGCAATACGAGCGTTTCGGGAATCGTTGAGGGACTGAATGACGGCGCTTTGTTCGTTATCATCGAGTGCGATATGATACATAGGCTCTTTCATAACAAACACCTCCGTCCTTATCTTGCACGATCTGCCGTGCGCTCCTGCTGCTGGCGATAAAGCTCGTCGGAGATACGGGAGTGAATATCGCTCATAGCCGTTCTGACTTTGGAAAGCTCCGCTCGAACATCTTTCGGCTCTTTATCCTTCCACTCAGCGGGAACACGGTCAACGGCAAAGCTCTTGGTGTCAACGCCGTACTTTTTACAGAGCATATAGCCGACGCATACTGCCTGAAAGCTCATATCCTTGCGACTGAAGCTCTCGCTTCTGCTTGACAGCTCAGCGTAGCCGAGTTCCAGGGCAACGCCCTGAAAGAGTGCTACGCTGTCGCCGACGCCCTTCTTGATGAAAAGGGTATCCTTGCTGTTATCGTAGTACGCAACAGCGTCGGGATTAGGAAGCTGTTCGGCGCTCTCGCAGTTCACGGGAGAAGTGTTAATCATAACGGTAACAAGATTTCTCGGATCACGGTTGACCGTAGGAGCAGGCTTACGTCTGCCGTTTGTCTGTGAAACGTCGAAAACCTTTTTGACGTTATAGGAAATGCCCTGTGTGCCGTCGGCTCTGGTATAGTCAACAGGCTCAAGAATCGAAATGCTCTTTGCGCCTTTCTTGATACGGACGTTTTCTTCACGCCAACCGTCAAAGTCCTTGAGCTGAGTAGCTTCGGGACACTGTTTATAGATAAGCAAGGCGTTTGCCGCCGAGTACCTATCCATATGAGCCTGCGTGTCAAGAAATTTCTGAAACTCGGTGGGCGAGGATACCACATTGGCAACGGCGCTGTCTACAAGCTGATAGACGGCTTCCTTTTCCTCTTTCTTAAACTGCTTATATTCTTCGGGAGAACTCTGCGGCTGACGATAGCCGTTTTTTCTCGCCTTAAAATCATTGGTCATAGATATTACCTCTCTTTCGATTTATAATGCTTAGCCTTCTGTTTCTTCTTAGGCTGCTTGTGTTTGGTCTGTCTGGTTTTTGAAGGAGTTTTCTTCTCCTGAATGTATTTAGGCTGATAACGCTCTGCTTCTTTCTTCTGTCCTGCGACGTGTTCAGCCTTATAGCGTTCCAGCTTTTCCTTTACGGAAGGCTTTTTGCCGTCGGACTTGGAAGTACCCTTATCAGTGTTCGTATCTTGTTTGCCTGAGTTTTGCCTTGACTGAGGGCTTTTGTCGGTCTTGGCTGCGTCGGGGTTTTCGTGGGCATTTTCCTTTTTTTCGGAAGGCTCTGCCATAGCTTCCTCGACGATAATCTCTCCTTTGGACTTAACGGGTTCCTCAATCTGAGTTTCCTTTTTATCCTTTTCCTTTGACTTCTCAACTTCCTTAACGATGGAAGCCTTGTCAACCTTGGAGAATTCAAACCTGTCTGCGATACGCTGAATCTTTGAAGCGTCCTCCGCACGGGCGATTACATCAACCGTAGCGTTTGGATCTTTGCTGTTCTTATCACGGAGGACAGTATATAAAACACCGTAGCGCTTAGCCTGTTCGGTAAACTTTTTCAAGTCTTTGTTTTTGAAAGTAAAAACTTTCAAAGGGCTGCCTGATTTAATCATCTGTGTCAGCCGAGCTTTACCCTTAGATTTTGATTCCTGTTTCAAGGTCGAAGCGAGCAGGGGTACTAATTCCTTAATGCCCTTGCCGGACAGCTTGACAATTTCCTCAAAACCTTCAAGGTACAGCCTGACTAACATTTCGGCAGCGTCACCGCCGTTGGTCATATTCACGGCTCTCCTTTCCTTTGGATTTTTCTTCTTCTGCAAGCACTTGTTCGAGGTGTTCCTTCATCAGTCCCGACCTCTCGGCAATGCCGTTGCAGAGTTTCACTTCCTTACGGAGTGTCCGTAGCTTCTCTGTGATTTGCGAAATCTTTTCCTTTGCCTGTGACAGCTCAACATCATCAATCTTTCTGCGTGTCATTTTTCGGAGATCTGTTCTGTCGGCAGTAAGGGATTTAATCTCGCCCTCAACAGAGGACTTATATTGTAAAAGCTGCTCGTCGGTCTGAATGCCGTGCTTTCCGAGCAGCCTTGTCTGTTCGCTCAGTTCATCGAGTTTCAATAACTCCTCTTTGAAATAATAGTGAATCTGAGCGCTGTTAAGTTTTCGGTAGCTCGGCAGCTTTCCAAGCCGATAGCAGTAGTAAAGATAAAGACCGTATAAGCCGCCGATTCTCCGTATCTTATCTCCCCGTGTGGGAAGTCGATACTGACGGCTGACTACTGTGAGTTGGGTGTAACGGTGCATACCGACACGGCTTCTGTTTTCTTGTAACCGTCTGAGGATAGCTTCTCTCGTGTAGTCATCGCCAACTCTGTTCAAACGGATAGACTTCGTATAGCCGGGCGGCTTGACAGTCCAGTACTTCCTGCGTGGGTTAAAGTCATAGCCGTAACCCATATCTCTCAGAGCATAACCAACCTCTGCTACACTTTTGCTGTGTTCAAGAGCGTGGTTGATAGCGTCACGGATCAGTTGATACCTGTTCGGCATACCCGCTTTTTCGAGCTTTTCAAAATAGTAATTGGTAGGTCGCTCAAATTTGGGATTTGGATTGAAATGCAAGCCATACTCTTTACAAACAGCGTCGGCGATATGTCTAAACTTAAACCAATTCTTTTCATTATCCACCATTCGCTTGCCGTCAACAAAAGAAATACTGTTGATAACGAAGTGACAATGCAAATGCTGAGTATTAAGATGGCAAGTTACAACCACCTGAAACCGCTTGCCCCAAGCTCGGCGAGCAAACTCCATTCCAACCTCTTGCGCTTTCTCAGGAGTGATGTCCTGCTCCTTGAAGCTCATATATCCGTGATAGGCTTGAATACCGTCTGCCTTACCAAAATATTCTTTGGTCGTTATGAATTGGTCACGGGCAGTTGAGGGGTTGCAGTTGATACCGTCAACAAAAAATTGTTTCTCGGTTTTCTCCTCGTCCTTTGCATAGGTGAGAACATCGGCAATTGCCTGATACTGCTCCTCGGTATATTTCGGGTTGCGGGTTTTATTAGGATTGTTGGCGTAGTCAATAACCTTCCCTAAGTTGGTTTTGACCGCCCATAGCTTTGTTACTGCCATTTCAAATCCAATTTGTCAGGGCGTAAGAACACGCTCTCAATATCTGCCTGAAATTTGTGCCAACGCTCCGCTTCACGGTAGAGCATTGGAGCGTCAACAAAGCCAAGTGAGTTTGCTTTTGCGGCGAGCTGATTGATATTGTTGCCGATAGCCGACAACTCTCGCATAGCTTCAAAGAAACGCTCGTCAGGCTTTTCCTTTGGTGCGTAACCTTTCATCAGCAAACGAATAAGTGATGATTCATTCAAGCAAGTCATAGCTGCCTTGCGCTGCCAATCATCACGCTCCTCTTTGGTCAGGCGTATATGTTTATCATAGCTTCTCCTCATCGGCGGTCTTATCCTCCTTATCCTTAATCTCGTAATGATTCAGGCGGTTGATTTGAAGCAGACACATCATAGTCACACCGAGAAAGCCGCCGAGGAAACAGCCGAGTATGAATAAAAGAATTCCGTTCATTATATCAGTCCTTTCTTTACGGGGTATTAGGGGAGCAGCCCCTAACAAGCTCTGCACTGTTTTATCCGCTTCGTGGATACAAACAGTATGCTTGCTAAGATTATACATCTCACACAGGGGCTGCCGATTTCTTCAAGGTTTAGCGTTCCATATCACGATTTTTCGGTTTAACCGGATAGGCTTTAATCTGTCCGTTTTGCTTGTAAAACCGTTCAGGATATTTGAATTTCTCGGCGTATTTCTTCTCCAAATCTTTCGGAAGGCTCTTAAAGTTTTCCGATCCAACAGGAGCATACGCAATAAAGAAATCTCCGGCGATAATCTCAATCATTTCCTTGCTATGCTCGTCATAGACGGCTCTATTCAAGGAGCTGCCGTTCATTTTGCCTTCCTCGTTGCAGATTAAAGCGACCTCATCATCAAAGGGCATATATTCCTCAATATACCCACCGACAAGACGCTGCATTGCTTCAAGGGAGTTGTCAATGGAAACCGTTTGTGGTAACTTACCGACCTGCAAATAGAGAACGGTAATTTGATTTTTGCTGACGGTATCCTGTGCTTTCTCAGGCGCAAAACTAATCGTCTTGAAGCCGAAATTGTCGCAGTAGTAGAAACCTTTTTCTGTGTTATCGCTCTCGACAATCTCAACAACATCGGACACCGAAAGCGATCTGCCTTTATATCCTGCGGGGTGTTCCTCGTTGAATTTTCTGTAAACATCTTCAAGCGAATGGCAGTCAACATCACCGCTGAAAATCTTGTCGTAAATCTCAGCCTTGACCATCTTACTGCCCGTGAGCTTTTGTACTTCGTTCAATCCGAAGAACATCAATCGTTTATCGTCACGCTCGTGGTTGATTTGATAAATGTTAATCTTCATCTATCGGTCATCGTTCCTTTCCTTGTATTTGTGTTTTTGTATATTCAGTTGTAAACATAAAAAGTCGTTGAAATCCTTGCCTTGCGGCGGAGGTAACAGGGCGACCTGAAACTCTTTTTGAAGCCTATTTTTGAGTGCAACGGCGGCTTCTCTGCCTTTGCTGTCGCTGTCAAAATGGATAGCGATTTTCTGTGTGTGAGGGTGTTCTTGCAGATAATTCACAAGGGCAACAGGGACTTTCACAAGTTCCTTATCTTTGTTCGGTGAGTAGATTCCCGCAAGGGACAACAGATTGAAACGACGGTAATCATAGCCCCTCATTTTCAGTAATGTAGCGTAAGATAAAAGGTCAATGGGACATTCAAAAATGTGGACTGTGTTGCTCTCACTGTTCGCTAATCTGAATGAATAATGCTTATCACTACCCGAACAGTCGCCCAATATCCGCATACTGCCCGTCGCTCGGTAGGAAGCGTACCTCGGTTTGTTTTCCTTATCAAAGCCCACAAAAACAACATTATGGTACGGAAGGCTCTCGAAAATTTTCCCCTCGGCTACGCATAAATCTATCAGCTCTCGGTCTATTCCTCTGCCGCTTAGATACCTGTAAATCACTCTGTTGGACGCACTTTTATCCGGCAGAAGTAAAGGCTTCGGCTTTCTGTTTTTCTTCTGTTCTACATAGACGGGCGGCTCAACCGCACACTTTCCGATAATAGTTTCTACGGCTCTCGTGAAGCCTAAACCTCGTACTTTCACGAGGTAGTCAAGGGCGGAGTAACCACCAATTCCCCTTGACCACCAATACCATTTACCGTTGGAAATCTTCAAGCTGTCGTGGCTGCGGGTGCAGTAAGTGTCTGCGGAAAACTTGACTAACTCTTGCGGCTCGTAGTTCCGCAAATAAGTGAGCAAGTCCATTTCTCTCGCTTTGGCAACAGCCTGAGCGTCTATATACGGCATAGCCGTTATCTTGCGTCGAGCGTCTGATTTTTCATCTCACGCACCGCCGAAGTCGCACGGTCTTTGATGGTATCCCGCAGTATATCATTGTAGCTGTAATCGTTATGTAGCCACTCGTTGTAAAGTTCATCAAGCGGATGGCTCAGGCGAAGCAAAGCTCTTGCTTCGTTCTGAGTAAGGTTGCTGTCACCGATACTGCACACCAAATCTTCCTTGATAACCTTCTCATAGGCACGGCTCAGCGCTTCGTTGGCAGGGAGCTTTTCAAGCTTCTCAACCAACTCCTTATGCTCCTGTGTAACCTTCTTGAAAAGAAGTTCATTGTAATTTTTGTCTGTCATAACAGTAATTCCTCCTTATCGTTCTTCTCTGTTGTTTCTGTCCCGTATCTGCTGTGAATCCTTTTCGTCAGGCTCTCCGCCGACAACGGGAACGTCGCCCTGATTCATATCGAGCAAGGCGTTCAGCTCGGTCAACCGAGCCATTTTTTGTTGTAATTCGTCCTCTTGGGCGAATGGTTTTTCCACCTCGACCTTTGCGGTTTCGAGCTGGGCTTGCGTGTTTGCGAGTTGTTCTTCCGCTTTATTCAGGCGGCTTTCAATACCGTCGATAGCGTTATCCAAACGTGTGATATTACCGTGAATATCTGTTCCGAGTGTAACGTGGTAAGAGGAGTTTTCCCTAAGAGTTACTACATAAGCTCGCTCATACTGATTAAACTCAATTTCCATCTTGAAACCACGATATTCACCGAGAATCTCTGTATCGGCGTTTGTTTTCGTTTTGCAAAACTCGATGATAGCTTTGCCCGCTTCGGCTTTATCCTTGTATTCAGTACCCTGAATTGTCATACCGACAAACTTGCCGTCAATTTCCTTCGGGTGCGTTTTTTGGATTTCCAAATCAGCCTTTAATCCTTTGATTCGTGCTGTTTGCAAAGCGATTTCCTGCGGATAAAACTTGATGATTTTATCTTCAAGGTCGTACTTCTGAGAGAGGTAATAGGATTTAAGCATTTTCAGTTTGTTCACCTGAATATCCAAATCCATCTTCTCTTTGATGTACGGATTGCCTGTCGCCAACATTTTAATCTCGGCATAGGAAAGAGCCGTGTCGTCAATATCCTCGGCGGTGCGCACAGGTGATTTGCTGGTCATAATCTGAGCCGCAAACTTCTGTTTACCCTCGACGAGCTGATACAAATATGCGTCAAAGGTTTCCTCTGTTACATATCGGTATATCTCTACATCAGGGTTTTCGTTGCCCTGTCTGATGATACGTCCCGAACGCTGCTCAAGGTCGCTTGGTCGCCACGGACAATCTATATCGTGCAATGCTATGAGCTTATTCTGTACGTTTGTACCGGCTCCCATTTTCTGTGTCGAGCCAAGTAAAACTCTGACCTCGCCCTTGCGGACTTTTTTGAAAAGCTCCTGCTTCTGTACCTCGGTTTTTGCTTCGTGGATAAAGCGGATTTCGCTCTCCGGCACACCTCGCTCAATCAGCTTTTGCCGTATATCCGTATAGACGGAAAACTCAGCGTCCGGCTTCGGAGTTGAGAGGTCACAGAACACAAGCTGCGCTGATTTCTTTTCGGTGTTATCCTGCCAAATCGTAAAAATATTATCTACGCAGGCATTGATTTTACTGCCCTCGTTATCAGGGAGCATAGGGTTAATCATACGCTGATCGAGGGCGAGCTTGCGTCCGTCATTGGTGATTTTCAGCATATTGTCTACGCTCGGATCAACATTACCACCTCTGACTTTTTCAGCTCGCTCGGCAAGGTCTGCAACCATCGTCTTTTGCATTTCGGACGGTTTCACAGCGACATTGTGATAGTGCGGCGTTGGCGTCGGCAGATTTAATGTATCCGCCGTCTTTATATCCGCAACCTGTTTGAACATCGCCATTAGTTCGGGAAGATTGTAGAATTTAGCAAAACGAGTTTTCGTTCTGTATCCTGTTCCTTCGGGTTTCAGCTCATAGGCGGTCACGGTTTCGCCGAACGTGGAAGCCCAAGCATCGAAGTGCTGCAAGCCGTTCTCAACAAGGGTTTCATACTGCAAATATCTCTGAATGGTATATAACTCAACCATTGAATTTGAGATAGGAGTACCTGTTGCAAATACCGTTCCTCTGCCGCCTGTGATTTCATCAAGATAGCGGCATTTCATAAAGAGGTCGGAGCTTTTCTGCGCTTCGGTCTGAGCGATACCGCCGACGTTCCTCATTTTTGTGTAGAGGTAAAGGTTTTTGTAGTAGTGGCTTTCGTCAATAAAGAGTCTGTCTACGCCGAGTTCCTCAAAGGTGACTACATCATCTTTTCGGGTTTGGTCGTTCAGCTTTTGCAGTTTTACCTTGATAGATTTTCGGGTTTTTTCAAGCTGCTTTATCGAGAAGTTATCTCCTCGGTTTTCTTTCAGCTCGGCAATACCATCAGTGATTTCATCAATCTGCTGTTCAAGCAAAGCACGTTGACGCTCTATGCTCATCGGAATTTTCTCAAACTGAGAGTGACCGATAATGATTGCGTCATAGTCGCCTGTGGCGATTCTGCCGCAGAAACGCTTACGGTTGGCGGTTTCAAAATCTTTCTTTGTCGCCACCAAAATATTCGCCGCCGGATAGAGCTGTAAAAACTCCGCAGCCCATTGTTCGGTAAGGTGATTCGGCACAACAAATAAAGACTTGGAGCAAAGTCCAAGCCTTTTAGATTCCATAGCAGCCGCCGTCATCTCAAACGTCTTTCCTGCCCCAACTGCGTGTGCAAGGAGCGTGTTGCCACCGTATAAAATGTGGGCGACAGCGTTCTTCTGATGTTCCCTGAGTTCAATTTCGGGATTCATACCGCTAAACGTAATATGGCTACCATCGTACTCACGGGAACGGGTGCTGTTAAACTTTTCATTGTAGATTTTACAGAGCCGTTCACGGCGCTGCGGATCTTTCCAAATCCATTCTCGGAAGCCCTCTTTAATAAGCTCCTGCTTCTGCAAAGCAATAGTCGTTTCCTTTTTATTAAGTACCGGCTTGCGCTTACCAAACTCGTCCTCAACATAGTCGAAGATACGAACATCTTTCAGATTAAGGGTTTCCTCAATGATTCTGTAAGCGTTTATTCGGTCAGTACCGTAGGTGCGATACGCTTTGATATTGGTGTTATCATAGCTCTTGTTTTCAATGCTCCATTCACTCGTATAGGGTGAATAGTGTAACTGCATTTTCCATTGGGCGTAGCGTGGTGTACCGAGAAATTCAAACACAAACTGTTGGATAATCTCAGGCGGTATCCAAGTAGCGCCGAGCCTTACCGAGATTTCGGAAGCTGTCAAAGGCTCCGGCTGTACCCGTTCAAGAGCCTGCACATTGATGGAATAGGTATCAGGGTTTACTGCCGCCGATTTCTTTGCGGTTTCAAGTTTTTCTCTGACGTTGCCTGACAGGTACTCGTCAGCCGTCAGATATTTCTGCTCTGAATAACGGTTGTTTTCATACAAGGGATTAAGGAAGATTACGCCTTGTAATTCATCGTAAATCTCCTGTTCGCTCTTACCTGTCAGCTCACACATATAGTCCATATCGACCTCTGCCTTTTCACCCATAGAAACGGCGAGCGCTTCGGTTGCGGTATCAACAGAAGTAACAGGCTTATGTGCCTTGACGGTACGTTTGAAGAAAATGTCAGCCTTGCGCTCAAGGTTTCCGTCCTCGTCCAACACCTCAAGAGAGGATAGGAGCGAATAAGAGCTGTCCCTTGAAAACGCCATATTATTAGCACGGCTACTGATAAGTCCGTACTTCTTCGTATATTCATCGTACAGCGTATTCAAATGCTGCATTTCGGCTTTTATATCGCTGTCGGGATAGTCCTCAGTCTGCAACTCCAGCAAGTGCCTGACGGAATTGCGGATCTCAATCAAGCCCTTGATTCGGTTTTCTGCTGTCGCTGACATATCAACAGGCGACATTCGGCTGTTCTCACGGAAATAGATTACGTCGTCAAGCAGCGTGTAAGAGAAGTTTCTGACATTCGGATCAGCGGGGATAGAATAATCTTCTTCCTCCAGTTCCTCGTCCTGCTCGTACTCGTTTATCTCACCGTGAATATTGGAAACAGCTTCATCAAGCAAGGCTGCAAGGTCAGCATTTTCGTATGGAACACACGTCGCTTCCTCGCCAAACCGTCCCGACACCATCTTCATATCACCGAGTACCATATCGGGGTGTTCTACAAAGTAGCTGTTCATTCGGATACCGTTTTCATCGGTATTCAAATGCACCCAATCAGGCTCGATGTCGATAATGCGGTCACGCTTTTGCAGGATAAGAATATCCGACACAACCTCCGTGCCTGCGTTGCCCTTAAATGTGTTATTCGGTAAGCGGATTGCTCCGAGCAGCTCGGCTCGCTGTGCGATATATTTACGCACGGCAGGGTTTTCTTTGTCCATTGTACCCTTTGAAGTAACAAGAGCCATAACGCCGCCCGGACGGAGCTTATCAAGGGACTTTGCAAAGAAGTAGTCGTGAATAAGAAAATGGTTTTTATCGTAGCGTTTGTCGGCTACGCTGAAATCACCGAAGGGGACGTTACCTACAACTGCGTCAAAAAAGCTGTCGGGGATATTCGCTTCCTCAAACGGCTGTCCGGCAATAGAGGAACGCTGATAGAGCTGCTGTGCGATACCTGCGGAAATCTTATCAATCTCCACACCGTAAACACGGCTGTTCTCCATACTCTGCGGCAGCATACCGATAAAGTTACCGATACCGCAGGACGGCTCCAAAATGTTGCCTTCCTTAAAGCCCATCTGTTCCATAGCCTTGTAAATGGCTGAAATCACGACAGGCGGGGTGTAAAATGCGGTCAGCGTACTTTCTCTCGCAGACTGATATTCTTCGGGTGAGAGTAAGCCGTAAAGCTCTGTAAACTCGTCCGCCCAAGCTGTATTGTTCTCGTCAAACGCTTCTGGGATTCCTCCCCAACCGACGTACTGTGCGAGGACTTGTTGTTCTTTGGGTGTGGCAAATCTGTTGTCAAACTCACACTCTTTCAAGATACGGATAGCTTCAACATTTCTGCGGAAACGTGCCTTTTTGCCAACCTCCTCTAACTCAAAGGCTTTGAGGTCAAAGGTATGACGGTCAGCCATAGGAATGTCAGGGTGAAGGTCAAAGGTCTGCGCCTTTGCTCTTGGTTGACGCTCCCAAGCGGGTGTGATTTCTTCCTGCTGTGTCTGTTGTTCTTCAATGGCACGGCGAACAAAACCTACCTTTTCGGAACGGAATATTGGAAAACCGTTAGTGTCCTCAAAGGTAATATCACGCATTGAAACGTCGCCGTTACTGCCCACGCTCTCAACAATGAATTTGCGTTCATCAAGCGTCAGCTCCTGTCCGATAAGGTCAGAGTTATCGTCAACGGCTTCTGCGTCAGCCATAACCTGTTGAATAAATGGATCACTGTTCAGCTTATCTTCATCGACAAGCTCACCGTTGACTATCCCTGCGTCCTCAAGCTGCTGACGAATAACTGCGGGATCTACGTCGTCAAGCTCGTCGTGTTTCTCATAGAACGGTGCAAGCTCCTCATCGGACACATAAATGAGGTCGTCAAACTCCATACCGTCCAAGCCGTTCTCGACAATATCCTGCAAAGAATCGTATTGCTCAGTGCGGACAACGGTATCATCTATCTTCGTTTCGATACGAAAATCAACAAGGTTTACATTAGCCGTTAATTCGTGCTTTTCGTCCTCGGTGGTGGTGTATGCGACGTTGATTTCAGATAAATCATCAGGTAACTCAAAGTCATCTGTACCAAATTCTCTAATCGTATATTCGGAGAGAATTTCTGTTGCACGCTTCAATAAAGAATCGTACTCTGATTGTGGTTGCGGTTGGTCGATGATTTCAAAATGCTGTAACGGGTTAGGCAGTCTATCAATAAAATCGTGGGGCATTGTATTTCCATCTGTGTCCATATACAAATAAACTGCCATTTTAACGCCAAAGGTACTTTCCTCCTTGATGTCCTTTTCAAGCATTGTCGGATTGGTGTACTCAATCGAGTTTTCAATTTCCCCATTAGCGTTGATGTAATCTATTCTGCCAACAGGGTGTGACTGAATAGGCTCGTGCGCTCTATCAGATTCCATAAGATAAAACTTGTGGCTATGATTCTCGTCAATATTCGAGATACCAACCTTATGTCCTCTGTCAAGGAGCATATTCAGATTGGTTTCAAGCCTGCTTGCCGGAAAGCCGCACATCTTAATATCTTCTTCGGAAGAAATCCTACGCCTTGTTAATTGCAGTCCCAACGCCTGAGATACAAGCTCTGCGTCGTCGCCCATTGCTTCCAAAAATTCACCTATTCTATACAGAATAATGGTGTCTGGATGTTCGTCCTTCAACCTGAAATATTCCTGCATAAGAGGATTGTATTTTGAATAGTCACGCTGGGCGGTTTCCTGCTCTTTTTCGGGTTGTACGGCGACCTTCAAATGGTCGTTCATCGGGTTTTCTTTGACCTTTGCGTCAAACTCAGCCCTCGGCATTTCCTTGTTGAATAACGGGAAACTCTTGTCAAAGAGCATTACACGGTCATCATCAACGGAGAGAATTTCATACTCGCTTGCGCCGATATATACCGAAGCGCCAAGCGTATATCGGTATTCATACTCAACAGGCGCAGGCTCAGACTTTTCTGACGGCGGCGTAAAAAGTGCTTCACGGATTTCTCGCTCAGCGGCTTGTTCTGCCCGCAGTTCTTCCTGACGTTCAAGCCAACTCGGATAATACTCTTTTTCTTTTGAGTTGAGATAACGGTCAAGTTTGATAAGTTCACCGATACGCTTTTCAACGTAATTCCAAGTGAGCATTTGTCGTGGAGAGCCTTCGTCATAGCCAAGACGCAATTCAATACCTTTTCCGCTGTGATCCTCACCAACACCTGTGTACGGTACAGCGCTTGACGAGCCGCCTATGCCATACTCTTTTTTGAGGAAAGATATATTTTCGCTCTTTGATAGTGATTTCTGATATTGCTCATAAATCCGCAGTTTGCCTTCGGATACACCGCTTCCTCTTGTGAGAGCTGCGTCGATAAGCTCCTGCGAAAAAGAAAAGGCAGGATTGTTCCTTCCTGCCGATTCTGTAATAAGCTGTAATTGTCCGTCCTGTGACGGTAATGGTTTAATAACGCTGTGCAGCATACCAAGCAAGCGCATTGCTTCAAAGTGTCCGGCAACAGCGTCCCAACGATGAAAGCTCTGTCCTTCACGGTCTGGATAACGACCTTTCCAAATGAGTAATCCGTTCTCGTAGGTCTTATAGCCTACACGGGTATCATCTGCAAGGATAATCTCCGTAAAATCATCGTTGAATATACTGCGGATATACTCGGTACGCTTTTGAATATCTGAAAAACCTTCAAAGTATCCTCGGATTTCATCAAGGCTTGCCTTGAGGTGCGGTGTAGTAGCAAGAATCTCATTCACCACTTCATCGACACCAAAGAATGGGTGTTTTCTGAGTTCTCCGTCCTCGTCAAAGATGTTGAAATTGGTGTCACCTCTGACATACTTGTCGCTTGTTATAACAGCGAGGATACTACGGCGCTGCTCCACCTGCTTATATACTCTTTCGAAATCCTCACTTGCCGATTCGGGAATAATAAGGGCTTTCATTTTATCCAAAAGCCTTTCTGTATCTTCGGCGTGATTAAAAGTGTAGCTGAGCCGTACAAATGCCTGTGTGCGGTCATTTCCAAGATTTAATTCAGAGTATAGGTGCGGGTATCTTTCAAAGAAATCTACCACATTACCGATAAGCTGAATGGTATCAGCGGTAGAAAAAACAGGCTCAAAATTCTGAGCCTGTTCTTCGGGATTTAAGCGTAAATCAGTTCCGCTTGTACGATCTCCTGTGCTGAGTACCGGAGATTGTTCATCAGGCGTGTCCACTTCATCGGGTCTTCCGCTTTCAGCTTCTCCGTCACGCCCTCCTGAGCTGCCATCTGTTTGAGCAGGCGTTCCTCCATCTCCAGCGCTGTCTGTTCGATTTCTGCCAAGTGTTCGGTCAGCTTGCCCTTCGTCAGCAGATTGGTATAGAGGATTCTGCGCTGACGATACAGATACTTCCTCCTCATCTGAGCGTACTGTCCCAGCTCGACCTTCGGCTGTTCGGGAAGCGTCAGATTGGGAAGCAAATAATCGCCCTGCATTGTGTATTCGAGAGTTGCCATCTTCAAAACTCCTTTCATTGTTTCTGTCATTAGTATATTCGGGTTGCCTATTTTCCGCAAATGTGCGATTCTGTCGGTTGAGCGCCAAAACGGTTTTGGATACCTCCGATAAACCCATCTCGGCAATAGCGCTGGTAGCGACGCCGAGTGCGTTCAGGGTGTCATCGGAATTGAAATTGACAACGTTTCTGAAATCGTCGTCGTCAAAATACATTTCAGTATCAATGCCGAGCCTTATCATCAGCATATACGCAACGCTGTTTGTGACAAGCTCTTTATACATAGCTGTTACGCTGTCCTCACCTAAGCCTTCAAGGAAGGTGTCGTTTGTGCCAAGAAGCAAGTCCCTGATATAATCAGGCGTGTTATCCTCGACAGCGTTGGTTGCCGCCGACATTATCGCTTTCGCAAGGCTTTCCTTATCTTCGAGGTCACCGAAGCTGCTTTCAAGCGTGTCAATTACATCATCTGTATATTCGGGCTGCATAGTCCAAATAGGGACAGCTCTTGCATATTCGCCTGCGTGTGTATCGGATATATCGAAGTAGTGTACTAATTTCTGTGAAACGCCGTCGTGTCTTTCAAAGACGGCAATGCCTTTTGCTCCTCGGTTTACCCAGCGTCCAAAAGTCCTGTTCCACCTCTCTATAGGAAGAACAGCGGTTGCTTCCGGTTTCTGAGCGTAAATAAGGAGCTGTTCGTCAAAGCGCAGTCTGTAATTATAACAGGCTGTGCGTAAAAAAGCCGCCCATTTATCGGGCGACAAAACCTCTTTCGAGGTATCTACATAAAGTTGTGAGATAAGGTCAAACTTTCTCGCCATATGAAAAGCACCTCCTTATCTTGCATCGTGATTTCTGTTTTTTGGCTTGATTAAAGTTCCTTTCTCGGTATAGTTTTTAGGATCAGCGTCCGGCTTATCAAAACCAAAGCGAGAGCCTTGTTTCATTGCCGCATATTGCGCCTGTGTAACGCCGAGCTGTTCGTTCAGTTTATTTACCATTGCACGGTTTTCACTCGGTCTGCCGTTTGCGGATTTAGCGTCGGTATAGCCAAGCTCGCCCTTATTGATAATCGCTATCATATTCAAGCCTTCAACAAAGGTGTAGCATTGGTCGGGGAGCGACGCTCTGAGTGGCACAACGACATTACCTGTCTTTTCAAGCAGCTCCGCAAATTCGCAAATGTGGCGAAGATTTCTGCCGTACTCAAAATGGTAGTCGTCGATATATCGAACAACATACCTTTCGGAACGGTCACGCAGACCGTTGTGCGTATCAAAGCTGCCGTTGGGTTTTCCGATAACGATTTGGTCGCCGTCATACAGTCTGAATTTCTCGTTGTAATGGGAATCAATAAAACGGATTCCACGCTCAGCCTTTTCAAGATGGTGGTCAAGCCAATCTTTCTTATAGCAGTAGCAGTAAAGATTGTAGTTACCCTTATACGGGTTAAGGCGCATAAGGAAGGCGTAGTCCTTCGTGTTCACCCTCACACCATAATCAACACCTGTGCTGTATGAGAATACATTGTCGCTGTTAATACAAAAATCTTCAAGTCGTTCACGGTTGGAAAGAAAACCGCCTTTTTCTCTGAAAGAGTTGATGACGGTATCAATGTCCTTCTTGAAATCATCAGTATTCAGGTCATCACGAAAACCGTTCCACGTTGAGAAGAATTCCGTGCCAAGCGTTCCCATATCCGCACGGAGATAACCGATTAAGCCTGTCTGAGAGGAAATTTGCTGACTATTGCGGTAGGTGTAAAGGTATTCCTTGCCTTTCAGGGGAACGCTGTTAATTTTCATTGGAAACACCGCCCTTACAGCTTCCGTAGCCGAGAGCTTCCAGCACTTTATCGCCGATAGGAGCTGCGTATGCGTCAATGAAACTGAGGTCGCAGTCGTCCTTCTCAGCTTCGGTAAAGAAATGCTGCTTTACGCTCAAGGGAGTACCTTCCTTGAAAGTGAAATAGACGTAATTGCCGAAACCCTCCCGGTCAACGTCGTAGGAGCAGAGGTCGCCGTTTTCGTCGATATACCATTCCGCAAGGTCGAAATCTTCGTCAAAGCATTCGCCGAGATTACCTGAATCAATCACCTTGACGTGATTTGAGCAGTTATCCTTGTTGAAAGGATCGGAGAAGGAAGCGATAACGATAATCGGCTTGCCGATGGATACCTCGTCGAGCTTTGCTTTCATATCCTCAAAATATCTGAAATTGACGGAGTGCATAAGCGCCGTGATTTCATTTTCATCAGCCGACGGAAATTCCCGTCTTAATTTTGCTTTCAGGCACGGTACCATCAGGTCGATACTCGTCCATATAGTAATGCGGTTATTGTTCTTTCTGTTCATCAAACATACCTCCAAGATAAGAATAGAGCTTGTTGCTCTTTGTGTATTGTTGTAATTCGGATATGATACTCATATCCTGTACGGTTAAGCCTTCGATGCGGAAAACATTCTGAAAGTTAATACTCTGCAAGTCCTTTTCAGACTTAAAGCCCGCTTCAAAAAGTTTTGTCAGCACCTTAAACCTGTGCTGGGGAGTAATTACGGTTTTGTCTGCCATTAGTTACCCTTCCTGTCTAAAGCGTAGTTCGTGTAAGCGACAACGCCTTTGTTTCTTCTTCGGCGGGCAGCAGGCGAGCAACCGAGTTCCGGCAAAATCGCCTGAATCTTCTGTCTTGTCCGTCGAACGCTCTCAAAGCCGGGGCAGCCCAGCTCTTTATAGTTGGTCATAACTTCTTCAAAAGAGAGATCTGCTTCATCGTGAGTTTCGCTTATGCAATCACGGCAAACGTAATAATATAATCTCATATCGTCGTCTCGAGCGTCGGGATTTGAGATTAAGACGTTTAATACCATATTCTCAACAGTTTTTAACTTATACATTCGTACCTCCTAAAACTGACGGGCGACCTTTTGAGCCGCCCGTCGCAGTAGTTTTTCACTTCTTGTTGTTGCGGTTTTTAATCTGTAAGAAGATAAAACCGCCTATAATAAAAACAAGTAAAACGATAGCAATAATCACTTTCATTATGCTGCCTCCTTGTTATTCTTCTTTCTCTTTCTTACAAGAGCTGTCACGCAAGCCGCAACACCAACAGCCGAAACGCCGCCGAGCACAAGCCAAAGGTTGCCCGGTGTTCTGCCGTCGCCTGTCTGCGGAACGTGGATTTTTTCGTTGTGCATTTTTATGGTTGCGGTCTTGCCGTACTCAATCTCAATAACCTCATCATCGGGAAGAATATATCCGGCAGAAGCTTCATCGTTTACCTCAGACACAACATACTTGCCAATGCGTAAACCCTCAATGAGAATTTCACCGTTCTTGTCGGTCTTGAATACCTTATCAAAGCCGTTTTCGCCTGTTACACGGAAGGAAATGCCCTCAACCTTGTTATCGGAAGAAGTCTTAACGATTTTGAGTGATCCTTTCATAGCTTCATTCAGAAAACCCTTGCCTGCGTCGTTCTCAACATCGTATGTTTTACCGTCAGTTTCGATAAAGACGGGATAGGTATTTTCATCGAGGATAAAGCCGTCGGGAGCCTTCTTCTCTTTTACAAGATAGTGACCGTAAACAAGGTCGTCCATCTCATAAATACCTGTGTCGGTTTCCTTGATTTCGCCAAGCAGTTTGTCGTCCTTGTCGAGCTTGCCGTCAGCGTTGGTATCGGAATAGATTTCAAATACTGCGCCTGTCAGCTTATTGTCGGGATAATCAGCGTCAACCTTTGTGGTCTTAACATTGCCACGAATATGCTCGTTGACAATCTCGATTTCAACTACATCGCCGTCCTTGCCGATTGTAACGGGATAGATGGTATCATTGAGTACAAAGCCTGTCGGCTGTTCGATTTCTCTGACATACCAAGTACCGTAAGGGATAGTATCCTCGCCAAAGGTGAAGCTGCCGTCCTCGGCTGATTCTGTTGTCAAGGTTGCGTTTTCCGCAGTAAACTCTGCGTCTGCGCTCTTAAACAGTCCGATAACTGCGCCGCTGAGTGCTTCGCCGTTCTCGTCAATCTTTTTGCCGGAAACAGTACCGTAAATCAGCTCATTGGTGATAGGCTCACCGTCATTTACGGTGAGGTCAACGGTCTTTGTGTTTTCACCCTCGTATTCAAATACAACGGGGAATTTGGTGTCGGTCAAGATATAATGCTCGTCAGTTGCAAGCTCCTTGACGTAGTAACTGCCAAAGGGAAGGTCGGTGCCGACAAAGCCGTTACCGTTTTCATCAAGCGTGATGATTTCAATCAAGCCGTCTGCGGGAATGGTCGTTCCGCTTGCAGACAAAAGCTCCTCGGTGGCAAATAAGCCAAAGGAAATATTCTTGATTTCCTCGTTAGTGCCAATGTCAAACGGCTCATTGGTTTCAAGCCACTTTTCGAGGTTTACATTAACCTTCTGTCTTTCGTTGTAGAACGATGTAGAAGTTTCTGTGATTTCTACGGTCTGGTCGGCGTAGACAAGCTCCACATTATGAGTTTCATCACTGAGCACCATTCCGTAGGGTGCGTGGATCTCCTTGATTTCGTACTTACCAAGATAGAGAGCCTTACTTTTTGCAAAGCCGTCATTACCTGTGGTAACGGTATCTACAAGGTCGCCCTTGTGATTGCGGACTGTGCCGTCAGGAGTGATAATATCTTCTGCGGCACGGATTTCGTAGGTAGCGCCTTTCAGTCCTGCGGTTTCATAAACAGGCTGGTAAATGGTCGGGATTTCATTACAGCCCTCATCAGTACCGCCGCCGACATTTACGCCGTAGAACACTTCGCCCTCTTTGGCAATGGTAATCTTGCCTTTCTGAGCGTAGTTTGCCTTATTTACCTTAGTCAAAACAATGCTGCCCTCCTCTGTGGAGTTTTCTTCTGTGATGTCAAAGGTGATAGGTGTACTGTCAAGCACATAGCCATGCGGAGCCTGTACCTCTACGAGCTTATAGCCTTTATCGTACACGAGCGTTTCGGGAGTGATAAGATAGCCCTCGCTGTTGGTGTAGAATGTGTCGATTGTCAGGTTTGAGGGGTACGGCACGGACATTGTGATCAGAGTATTATCGGGTGCATAAATCTGGAATCCCGCTCCCTCGTAGGGGATTGTCTTTCCTGATTCAGCGTCCACCTTAACCACCTTGAGATAGGATTCAAAAATATCATTGTTAATGATGAAGCTGTACGGCTTAGAGCTGTCGCAAACGAATACATCGAAGTCGTCAACATAGTGTCTGCCTTCCCAGCCGTAGGTCTGATGGACGGTGTAGGTGCCGTAGGGCAGCTTCTTGGATTTTGCGTAGCCTTTCTCGTCACAGACAAGGGTGTCTCGGACGCTTTCGTGTGCGTTGTCATAACTCCCTGCGCTTTTGAGAAAGAGCTGAAACGTGGCTCCTTTTTCGGGCGTTTCGATTTTGGTCTGCCCCTGATCCGTATGCTTAACGATTTCAATATCGCCCTTGATAACGTCCTCGTTTACGCTGAGAACGCATTTGTTGTGTTCAATGGTGTATTTCTTGGCTTCTGCGCCGACAGGATAGACGGTCTTATCGAGTTGATAGCCCTCAGACGGCTCAATCTCCCTGATAGTCCAATTATCGCCGCAGACATATTCCTTTGTAGTGAATTTGCCGTCCTTATCGGTGGTGTAGGTATCAATTAGCTTGTCGCCGTCATAGATACCATACTTTGCTCCGGCAAGGGAAGCGTCGCCCTGCGGCTTCTTTGTTTCGGAATCCAACTTTGCAACATCAACAATAAACTTTTTGAGGGTGTTGGTAAATTCTCTCTTTGTTGCTTTGTCCCAAACAACAGGTGCTGTCTGTGACTTCGGAACAACATAACGAATGGCTGTGTCAACTTCTTCGAGAGTGTAGGGCTTATCGCCGCTTACAAGGATATTCTTGAAATTTGCTACACCGTTCTTATCGGTTGTAGCATATTCGTCAACCTTTGCGCCAGAGAGTGATGTACCGTAAAGGTGGAATTTTACGCCCTCGTTGAAATTATCCTCCGAGGACTTCACGACCTGAAGATTACCACGCTTCAATACATTACTGAATTTGACGGTGGCAGTCTTGCCGCTTTCTACCTTAACGGTCTGCGCTTTCTGATCTTCATATCTTTCCTCAGTTACCTCAGTTACGGTATATGTGCCGACCTTGAGGTCATCAATCTGAAATTCGCCCTTTGCGTTGGTGGTAACTGTCTTGCTGTAATTGTCAGCGCCTGTAATCTTGAATTTTACGCCGTCAACCTTTCCGTCATCAGAGGTCTTGACAATTTTGAGCGAGCCTGCCGAGGTCTTAACAGCGAAATATGCTGTCTTGGTTTCGGTATCGGACTGAACGCCCGTTACAACGTCCTGCTTTGAGGAGCTGCCGCAGGCAACAAGGGTAGTTGTAACCTTCGGCATATTCTTTGTTGCGCTGAAAACAACAGCGTCAGGAATAGCCTTTGAGGAAGTCAAAGTAATCTTGTTGCCCGAAACGGAAACAGACACATCGCCTGTTTTCTTGAAAGTGTAGTCAGACAAAATTTTGTTGCTGTCGGTAAGTGTAAGGGTGTACTTGCCGTCGCTGTATTTCAGCTCCTTGACCTTACTCTTCGCCTTTGCCTGTGTATCGTAGGAAAAGCTCGGAATGACATTGTAGTCATTCAGCTTGGCGATAATCTTGTTGTAGTTGGTCTTTACGTTAGGATTTGATCCGCCCGAAGTAATGCCGTCGATAAACTTGGAATTACTGAGCTTAAACGTAGAAGCGTCACGGCAGCCCGTGCAGAATTCCCATACAACAAGCTGGGTTGCAATCCACTTCTGTCCGTCAGTACCGACAAGGCTGGAGCTGCTGCCTGACTTTCCGAAAAGAAGGGCGAGATTGACTGCCTTCTTCTGAGTCTTGCTGAGTGCGTTCCACGCAGCCGAAGCGTCGGTTGTCAGGGTGTTGCCTGAATAGAGCGAGTGTCCCGGCTCAATGCAATATGCGTCTTTGCCGTCCGCATAAATGCGGCAGAGTTCCTCGCCGACAGTTCCGACGGTATAGCCGCCGTGTTCGGTGTACTTTACGAATGAGATGATATTGCCGCCTGTGTCGTAGCAGTAATCAAAGGTCACAGTGACCTCTTTTCCGGCAGCGCTGGCGGTGGGAATGATGAAAATTGAAGAAACGACAGCTACAACGGCTAAAAGGATCGCCGTAACACGCTTGGCGTTTCTCTTGTTGAAAACTTTTGTCATTGGTTTACCTCCATAAGTTTTGAATTGAAATTGTGTGTTTGGATTGGTTTGCCTGCACCTTTAAGAAAGATATAGTTTATGAGATAGAGTATATTTAAGAGATGGTTAATATCTTTCTTTTCGGGTAGTACAAGTAGTCTTAGGGGTTAGAGTGTGAGAAAGGGGGAAGTCAAAAAAATAAGTTTTGCACTTCCTACCTGCTGTCACGCTCTGAACGGTGGCGCAGATACTTGGCGTAATGCTCCAGAGCCTTGCACACATAGTCCTCCGTGTCCTTCAACTGAACATTCTTCGGAATAAGGTTTCGTACTCTGTCACCACGCAGCACAATACGCTCACGCTGGTTGGGCTTTTCTTCCGACATAATCGCTTCAACAGCTTCCGCCGTCAGTTTGCCGCTTTCAAACATTTTCCTCATTCGGATTGTCTGGTCGTGCGACGGTGTGCAGTCGTTAATGTCAATCTGCTCTACAACGTCACGCTGACTATCCTCGTCAAGATAGGACAACTCAACGGCAGGACGCATTTTGATTCTGCCCTCGTCCACAAATTCCAAGAGTTCGGGAACAAGGTTAGTCAAGCGAATATATCTTCGGATTTGTTCACGGCTTTCGCCGCTTTCTTCAGCAAGAATATCCCTTGATTTAGAATGGTGCCCCACTGGTGCCCCATTTTCTTGCCGTGGTCTGCCTGCTTGCCTTTTCATAGCTTCCAACCTCATTTTGTAAGCAAAGGCTTTCTCGCTCGGAAGTATTGTTGTACGCTGAAAATTACTCTCAACCATATATACAACAGCTTCGTCACGGGTTAAGTCCTTAATCTCACTTCTGAGGGTGGTAAGCCCGGCAAGCTCACAAGCCCGCTTTCTGCGGTGTCCGCTGACAATCTCATACCGTCCGTCCTCTTTCTGACGGAGAACGGCAGGCGTTAAAACGCCGTTTGTCTTGATACTCTCGACAAGCTGTACCATATCCTCGTCATCTCTGACGTGGAAAGGGTGATCGGGAAAGTCATCAATCAAGTCAAGCGGAATATTCCTGATCTTTTCGAGCCTTGCTTCGTCACGTTCCTCCTGTGTGGAGAAAAGGTCATCGAGCGTCGGCAGGGCGAAGTCGCTCTTTCTGTCTGCCACCTGACAACACCTCCTTTGTGAAATCAGCGTATGCCTGTGCTACCTTGCTGTTAGGCTCGTATGCGTAAATACTTTTGCCTTTGGAAGTTACCTCGGCGGCTTTGACCGCCATCGGGATTTTTGCTTTGTAGATTTTAAAAACACTTCCAAAGTTGTTCCGTATTGCGTCCACAGTGCTTTTAGCAAGGTTTGTCCTGTTATCGACGAGCGTCAGCAAAATGCCGTCAATCGCCAAATTAGGATTTGTATGTGCCTTTACCTTTGAAACAGTCTGAAGAAGCTGTGTCATAGCCCTTGCAGGCAAATACTGAGCCTGAACAGGGATAATCACGCTGTCTGATGCCGTCAAAGCATTCAAGGTCAACATACCGAGTGATGGTCTGCAATCAATAAGGATGTAGTCGTAGTTCGGCTTCACCTTGTTAAGATAGTTCTTCAAGATGTTCTCACGGCTCATAGCCGTCACAAGGTACATCTCCAGCGCTTCCAAATCCGTATTGGAAGGAATGAGGTCTACACCTTCCTCGTGATGGAGAATACCGCTTTTTACATCTGTGCTATCGTCACGGATAATCTCGTGCATTTTGGTAGCGAGGGTAACAGGGATTTCATCGACACGCTGCCAGCCTAAACAGGTCGTCAAATCGCCCTGCGGATCGCAGTCAACGAGGAGTACCTTTTTGCCTTTGTTCGCCAAGCCAATGCCCAAGTTCATTGTGGTAGTCGTTTTACCGACGCCGCCCTTCTGATTGCATATAGCAATAGTTTTGCAGTTTGGCATTCGTTTTCCTCCTTTCAAATAGTTTTATAGCTGTCCTGCAAAAACAGCTATGTAACTTTTCCGCTTATTTGTCCTCGACACCCCAGCGGATAGATAAATCTATATGGGAAGTTCTTCAAGCGCCTGACTGCTATCAGGCTCATAGGAATCTCACCTCTGCCGGGTTCTCCGCCAGCTCCGTAGAGAAGTATCATTATCGCTTGTGTAGGTCGTCGCCATATCGGGAGCAGCCCGATACTCACAGACGGAATTAGCGCTCGCTCCTGAAAGGAGGTCGTGGCGTACCGCTGCGGTAGCTTTGCATTTCTGCTTACACAAGTAACGTACTTGAAGAAATGATATTCAGTTGTCAAAGGTCTGTGAAAAGGTCTTTTCCGATTGCTCGGAAAAAAGCCCTCTCATTAAGTAAGGAGTGAGAGGGGTTGTTTTTACGGGTGCTTTTCAAAAAAAATAAAAAATTTTTTTAAAAAGTCTATATAACGCAAAAAAGCCGCCTGCTCCAATTAAGGAACAGACGGCTATAAGCTATATTTAATTGTATATTACCTTTATATTCTTTTTGCGGGCATTATAAAGTTTGGTGATAACCTCATCTATTACATCCGTATATTTCCCTCGTGCGATCATATCATTCTTGAGTTCAATCAGTGATTTCAAAATCTCGGAGCGTTCTTCGTTCGTTAGGTAAAGGTGGTATTTCGGGTTTTTCATTATAATTTCCTCCTCACTTTTGAGCTATAACGGATTGAGATTGTCTTAATCTCCAATCATAAAAGCGTTGTTTAATAATCTCTGCGTCTTTTTCTGTATCTGAGTTTATATAGATATGAACAGAGCAAAACGCCTGTTTTATCTTTTCCAATAGGGATATTTCATCGGTACGTCTGTATGGAATATACACGAGCTTGATATTCCGCTTTTTACAAAGGTATTGCTTTAGTCTGTATTCGTTTTCGTTAGGTTTAGAAGTTTCAATAGCGAGCTTTTCTTCGGATAGATATGATTCTAATGGAATACCGATAATGCTGTCATCATCAAACTTAACAGACATTTTATTCATTCCGGCATATACCATAATCGCTAATTTGGGTAGTACGCTCTTGTACTCCTTATCACACACCTTACAGCCCATTCCGCTAACTCTGTCTGATATACGAGCCTTATATGAATGCTTTAGGGGACATTTCCACCAAACACCGTACATTGAGTGTCTTGAAATATGCTCTGGTGAAAACCTGATGTTTTTATCAAAATCCCATTCTGAAAGGAGATGTGTGTCCGTTGTAGCCAAGTCATTATATCCTGTCAAGACGGCTCTGTCAGCGCAAACGGGACACATTGCGCCTTTAGCTCTTGAATGTATAACCGATTTCCACTCATAGCCACAAGTCCGACATTTCCACCATACATTTTTACGGGATTTATCATTTACTGTATCAGGAGTAAGTGGTAGGTTTCGGTCTGACCACTCCTCCGCAAGCTGCGGATATTTCGTAGCTAAATCATTGAATCCTTTGAGTAATATATATCCACTACAATACGGGCATTTACTGCCGTCTGAACGTGTCGTAATGAGTGTTTCCCATTCATTACCGCACTCTCTGCATTTCCACCAAGCTTTGCGATTTGCAAAAACAGTAACTTGTGTAGGGAGTAGAGGGGCGTTTCTATCTGACCACTCTGCGGCAAGCTCAGGCTTTTGAGAAGCGAGGTCATTGAAGCCCTCTAATATCGCATTGTGGGAACAGTAAGGACAACCACTTCCGCCGATTACTCTGTTTTTTATTGAAGCTCTCCATTCGTGTCCGCATTTGCCTTTCCACCATACTATTTTATGAGAGCCGTGCGTTACGCTTTCCGGCGTAAGCGGTAAATTGCGTTGTGACCATTCATTTATAAGTTCAGGGCAAACATTAGCTAACATTCTTTTCATACCGTATCCTCTCCTTTACCTATATTATATAGAAAACATAAGAAAATCGTAGTTTGCGATTCGTTTATAGGCATAAAAAACAGGCAGCCTGTTACAACAGGCTACCTACAAAAAAAGAAAGTGAGAGAATTAAGTTTTCTTAATGTCAGTGTTGTACAAACGCAGACAAAACAAGTCTTAAGTCATCGTATGAGAGATTTGTATATTGTCTCCAATTAGGACACCTATCCTTCTTAATTTCTTTTAACTCGCCCAGCTTTGCACCGGACATCTTTATAGCAGGGAGGTATTCGGTATTAAAGGCAAAAGTAAAGCTCATGCGACTCTGTAAGGGAATAACAAATGCCGATCTTTTATTTCTACCCTTGCGATATATATTGTTCATTTTCTCTCCCTGTGTGGGATTTCGGACTATTGTATAATCCGTTTCCTCAAAAACATCTGATAAAGCAATTCGCATTTCTGTTAATAAATCTTCTTTGCTTCTGTTCCATTCAAATGTATCCATTTATAACGTCCTTTCTCAATCTAATTCTCAAAAAAACCTTTCCGAGGTTTTCTGTGATGATATGGTAGGTGATTTTGTTGCTTTTGGATTCTGCCAATGTGACTTTTCCTTTGATGATCAAACTTAATCTATTCAAAAGGTCTTTTTCATCGGCTGAATTCTTGATTTCATAAAAAACATTGGTGAATGTATAAGGACTATGAAAAACTAAATCCCTTATACCGAGTGTTTGTCTGATGCCATTCTGACACTTAAAAAGATAAAACTCTTTTGCTTCCATTTTAAAAATCCTCAAAAAGATCAGAAAAAGTATAACGAAAGACAGCAGCCATATACTTTGTAAGAATATGGTCATATACCATAGTTGGAGTAATCTCGTAGTCACCCTGATAGCCGTATTTCATAACAACCTCAGCGTCGTCGCAATGCTCTTCAAAATTATCATCAGGATCAACGGTGTTGCCTAAACCGAGGTCATCAGCATATTCGATTTCATCGCAGATATAGCACACGCCGTTTATACTCGGAGAATCCTCGCAAATGTCCTTTTTGCTGTCAAATAAAAAGAATTGAAATGCATACACTTCACACTCATAATTGTTTACATAGTCCGGCATATCTTTCCAAGGGTTATTGTTACACAGTCTGCCTTCCGCTATTTGCTCAATATCCATAAGCAGATGGTGCAGTTTATTTGTAATATGCGGAGAAATCAGCAACGAATGTGCATAAACGCTTTGATTCAGAGACCGAAGATTATTTACGGTGTTTTGAGTGTTTTCAATCTTCTGCTGTTTACGAGTACCTTTTCCTTCCTCCGGCTGAAAATGAGTAATTTGAAACAGAATATTCAGGCACTCGGTAAATACACGATTCACCTCTGCACGATCAACATCACTATTATCCGGTATCACTGACTTGTTTTCATTGTTAGTCACAGGTACCAGCAAGTCGGTTTTATCTACATCAAAGTATTGCGCCAATAATCTGAGATAGTTTTCATCAGAAAAACTGTTTTTGCCCAATTTCCATTTCTTTATAGCATCAGGAGATATATGGATTAGCTCAGACAGCTCGTTATATATCTTGGCATTAGAAATACGCCGTCCGTTTTTGTTGCTTCCCTTGATCTTCTTTTTCTCTAATAAAGAATTGAACTTTTGAGGGCTGAATACCCACGCTGTTTCATTTATGGTAAAAATTGTGTAAGCCATTATTGTCACTCCTTAAATAATTTTTAAGCAACGTTACTTTATGCTATTATCATATCACCCTTGATATTTAAAGTAAAGGGAGATGATAGGGAGATGTTTTCTCCCCTAAAAAGAAAAAGACCTTGATGAAAACTAATCCATCAAGGTCATAAATCTAAAAATATGCGATTGATTTTGCTCTGCACAACTTTCTGCACCGTTTGGCGTAAGTTTGGCGTAAATGGCGTAAATCCGAGACATTGCAACTCTCGAAACCCGCATAAACACTGGGGTTTTGGGGTGTTACTTATCTAAGGATTTCATCGTCGGGACTTCCGATACATCACAGAAATTACTCTCCATAACCCTCCATAACCCTTTATTTAAGCCATTTTTAGTTTCGCCATTTTTCATAAGTCTTTATAAGTGTTTATAAATACTGCACCGTTTGGCGTAAGTTTTGGCGTAAATGGCGTAAGCAGCTAAAAAAGGGGCATTTATCATAGCGCTTTCTCAGCAATCAACCGTCCCACTTACAATTATTATTCTACCATAAATCCTACATCTGTCAAGAGCCATAAACTGACTATTTCCGTAGAGGATAAGCCATTTCTTTTGTTCCGGTTGTTCCATTTGGCGTAAGTTTTGGCGTAAGTGGCGTAAGGTCTTATTTTTTGAGTATGGTAAATAATATGAAACAAGCAGGCAACAAATTCTGCCTGCTTATTTCATATCATCTAATTTATACTGTTTTCTTCAAGTAGTTATCAAGGCTTTCAAATTCTTGTTTCTTCATTTCTTTGGTAGCATCAGTGTAGATATTCATTGTAGTTGAAATATCTTGATGTCCCAAAGTATCTTGTATCACTTTGACATTGATACCCGCTTCACACATTCGGGTAGAAAAAGTGTGTCGAAGTGAATGACAAGAAAAGTGCGGAAGCAAAACTGTTGCATTTTCATCATTAAGCAAAACCTCATCGTTGCAATCTCGGATTATTCTTCTTATTGCCTTGTTGAGTGTTCCTTGATGTTGCGTTTTACCGTTGCGATTCACAAAGATGAAATCCGAGTATCCATCAATAACTGCTGAACACTTAATACCTGTTTTTTCCTGATTTGATTTCTCCATCAGAAATGCTTCCTTAACAGATTCAATCATTGGTATTTTGCGGTTACTTGCTTTTGTTTTCGGTGTGTTGATATTGAAGTAGCACCCATTCAACTCAACCTCGTGCCTATGGCAGTAATACACCAAAGTATGGTTAATGTCAATTACACCATTATCAATATCAATATCGCACCACCTTAACCCTGTTATTTCTCCTACTCTCATACCTGTGCCGAGCATAACAGCGAAAATGGGATACCAATGCGAATAGGTTTCATTATTGCGTAGGTAGTTAAGAAAAAGCTCTTGTTCAGCTATAGTTAACGCACGTCTTTTCTCGGTTTTGAATACGTGCGATTGCTTCAACTCTTTCAAAGCCTTATCAGAAGGGTTATTACGAATATATTTATCGTCTACAGCCATATCCAATACTTGGTGAAGGACAGTATGAATACTGTCTATCGTTGAAGCCTGTAAACATCTTTGATCCGCAAGATAGTTATAGAATATCTTTACATCAGATTTTTTTAAGGTCTGAATTCTTTTCTTGCCAAAAGACGGACGTACAAAAGTGTTATACATATACTTGTAGTTTTCAAAGGTGTTATCCTTTATTCCTCTTTTAAGCTGTTCCCACAAGTCGTACATCTCATTTATAATAACATAGCGAGCTTCCACCTTTAGCCCTTCATTGGTATCAGCGTCTATCTCTTTTTCTTTGGCTCTGAGGTCATCTAAATTTCTTGCGTAAACTTCGTGTCGCTTACCTTTTCCATCTGTCCAACGGTAAGCATAAGTACCATTAGTTCGCTGGTATTCTCCTTTCTTCAAAACAATCCTATTTGAATCTTTTCGTTTAGTTGCCATAATTCTTATACCTCCTTATTATAGCTATCGGGTGTCACCGTGATGACATTGTATCTCAGTAACGCCCTTTTACCAATGATGCGATTTTCTTTATCGCAGGTTTGACAGCACCTTAAATCGAAAACGCTTCTCTGATGTATTCATCTAACAATTCACGCTTTATAAGCCGCTTACTACCTATCCATAAAACAAAGTTACAATCTTCTTTGTCTGTAAGATTTCGTAGCTTATTTTTTCCGATACCTGAATAAGCAGCGGCTTCGTCTAATGTTAGAGTTGATTTTTCCCAGACAGGTACTTCAATTCTTCTGGCAGGGATAGCAGTGTTGTTATTGTCCATTGTTTTTCCTCCTCGGCTTATCAAAGACGAAGTAGTCATAGCCGAAGCCCTGACATTGGTCGCACCTGTCTTTGATATTTGTCAGCGGATCTACTCGCTTCACAATCAGCTCCGGCACATATTTGTACTTGTTCAAGCAGCTCGGACACAAGCACCGGATGTTAGCCTTGTTATATCGGGTGTAGTCCCAATATCCGTACAGCTTCATCAAGCCGTTATGAATACGGCGCAAGACATTATCGTCGTTGATGTGTCCTACATAATTGACTAACTCCTCCTTGTTCACAGCTCTCTGCTGTTCGAGCATAATCATTGAAAGATCAGTCAGCCCAAACTTATCCTCTACCAAAATGTGTGAGGGAAGAAAGGTCTTTCTTATGGCAGTGGTAATAGCAGCCACCATAATGGTCGGTGCTTTGGCGTTGAAGTTGTCCGCCTGCAACACAACAACTGGTCTGTATCCGCATTGGATTGAGCCTTCGTTGTCGCCAAAATCGTAGAGATAAATATCTCCTCTTCTGATTTTTCTTTCTTGCTTGTTATTCATTTATAGTACCTCTTTCCAATTATATGATAAGGACTAATTAGCCCTCTCATTAAGTAAGGAGTGGGAGGAGGTGTTTTTACGGGTTTTTTATGAATTTTTTTAATTTTTTTCTGGCATTAGCGATGGAATCCTCTACAGAGGTTACTGCACAATTGTATTTTTGGGCTATTTCTTTAAGTGACATTTTTTTGAAGTAGAAGCAGTAAGTTCTTACCCTTTCCTTTTCTGTCAATAAAGAAAGTGCATTATGGATTTCATCTAAAAGAATCCAAGCCGTATCAAAATTCGGAACACTAAACGCTTGATTATATTTATCCGTATCATCTTCCTCAATATCAAAGTTCGTATGGTGTTTTCTATATCTATATCGGTATTTTTCATTGTTCCTTTCATACTCATTAAAAATGTCCATACAGCTTTCATTCATAAAGATAAAGGGCTTATAATCTTTGAGTTCTTTTGCAAAGGTTGTTTCAATATAGCCTTGTTCTAAACTTGATATAACAGCATACTTTTCTTGACCAGTCCAATTCTTATACTCTAAAGTAAGGTCGATAATGGAATAGTATTCATTGCTTACGATTATTGTTTTCATCAGTAACTCCTTTCACGGAGCTGCCTGATGAAAAGATAAAAAGCCACTTGATGCGTCGCCAACTGCCACAAGATAGACCTATACCTTATATATAAGGTATAAATCTAAATCAAGTGGCAATAGGAATCAACGCACCAAGCGGCTCCAAGCTCATACTTGCTTTTTATAGTTTTTTATTATTTGATTTTGTTGGATAATATTAGAAAAGATTGGTTAATGTTAGTGGCTGTACGCCATTCTGAATGATATAGGTGGGAAAACGATTATCTCGCCGCAGTTAGGGCATTTCTCGCTTGTGTAGCTATGCTCGCCCTTTAAGACAACAGATAGCTTATAATCGCAGTATGGACACAAGCGAGCTAATCGCAGTTCTGACTTGCACCTTGTCCTCAATCTATCCTGTTCTTCTTTAACCCTTGCGTAACGCTCAGGATCATATTCTTTTGCATTAAACTTTGCCAATTTCATATACCTCCATCATAATACACATTCGTTAAGTCATAGGGATTGCTAAAGAAGTTTTTCTCGACCAAGCCAAGCTGTGTAAGCCTGATAGATAGAGCCGTTTTTGAAACTCCCAAGAAATCCGCCATAGATGAGAATTGTTCGTATTCGTAAGTTGCATAAACCTTATTAATCATCTCAATCTTATCTCCCAAGCTAAAAAGAAACATAGCCTGTTTGATTATTTCTTCCGGCATAAGTATAACCGAAGCAATTCCATTTGCTTGCCATTCCTCCCAATCCAATCTTTTGTGCGGCTGCGGTTGTGAAAGACAGAAATGTATTTTTTTATATCTCCCGCCATATTCATTTGGAAATAGCATTTTTAATATTTGATGACCTGCTTCGTGTGATTTGGTAAAATTACATCTTCCAATTTGGGAAACATCATCATTCAAGTCCCTTTCTATAAGGATTGTTTTGCCGTCAAGTTTACAGTAGCTTTCTTCATCGGTACAGTCAAACACCTTATAAGCTACATCACTATAAGCTGTAGTTAAACCGAGAACAGAGCCGTCCAAAGATAAGTGATGATATTCAAGATTCAATCCCAAAACGTCCCTAATCAGTACATCAGGGGTGATCCTGTAAATAGTCTTACCTACAAAATCGGGTAATCTCATATATGCTCGAATAACTCTATTTCCTATAATTTCAATATCCTTTCGTGACAGATATTTCAATTATTCATTCCTCCTATATTGCTTTAAATTCAACAAACCATTTTCCGTTTTCTTCATCAAAAAGATATGTCTGCTTTCCGCAGATAGACACTGTGTATCGAATACCTGTTCCACCAACCTTTGTAGCTGCTGCACGACAGCGGTGAATTAAGCGGTCAATATCAAATTTTCGTCCATCTTCTAATGTGATTGAACGAGGACGACAAGTGCCATCGGCGTTATGGTCGGCATTGACAGAAACATAAACCTTATTTCGCTTTTGTTCCATATTCACACCTCAAATTCGTTGCGGGCAGCAACAATGCGTCCTACATATTCATATCCGTCAAGCGCTGTTTCGGATAGTTTAAACTCCTTTTTCTTATTGACAAAACACGACAATTCCCCTTGGATGTACTCGATTTCTAAATCGACAAACAAGATTGTCCCTTCGACAATACCATAGGATAGAAAACGATTCCCATCATCAGCTATCAAAGCTATATATGTGCTTTGCCTTTCGGTCAAAAACTTTGGAGCGTCCACATACCCTTGTATATTTTCTGTTTCCACTGTGAACATAATTACCTCCTACTTGACTAAACCTGTTGGCATAGTTATCTCAACAGTCCCCATCGGAATACCCAGCTCTTGCAAAAGAACGGCATTTCTAATACATCGTTTTCCAAAGCGCTCACGGAGCTTTTCAATACAGCAATCCAGCTTCTCTTGCTTTTCAACTTTTTCGTAGTCACAGAATAAATCAATCTGCTCCGGCATATCCTGTTGGAATAAGTTAATAGCTTGTATGGTAATAGATCTGATAGGATTTCGCCAATCATATCTCTTTTTGAAAAGCTGAAATGCGTACTGAGCCAAAATCAATGGAGATTGTGTTACCATCTGCATTTGTGTCTGCCATTGTTTTGAAAATAAAGTGTTATCTCTTATATATATAGCGACACCTTTTGCAACCTTTTGATGAACACGAAGTTTATGTCCGATGTCTTGGGTAAGTTCTAAAAAAACACGCCAAACTTCTTCTTCGTTACTCAAATCTACAACCGTTGTGATTCCGTGTCCGATACTCTTAACAGGTGAAACAAACTTTATATCCTTTACTGTTGATGTATCTTTGCCATTTGCATACAGCCAAAGTGATACTCCGTTCTTTCCTAATATTCTTTTGATAAAGTCATAGTCAGCATTTGCCAAATCACCTATTGTTCGTATGCAGTAGTTATTAAGGATTCGTGTCGTCGCTCTACCTACGCCGAGCAAGTCCGAAGCTGGTAAGCCCCAAATCTTTTCCCGGAAGGTTTCTTTTTCAAAGACTGTTACAGCGTCAGGCTTTTTATAATCAGAACCTAACTTTGCAAATATCTTATTGAAAGAAACGCCGACGGAGATGGTCAAGCCAAGTTCAAACTTTATCCTCTCACGAATCTCATTAGCAACATCTACCGGATTGCCAAACAGCTTTTTTGTGCCGGAAATATCAAGCCAGCACTCGTCCATACCGTAAGGCTCAACCTGATTGGTATAATCACAGTAGATTGCTTTTGCCAATTTGGAATACTTCAAGTATTCTTCGTAATGAGGTGGTACAACAACTAAATCAGGACACTTCTGTTTTGCCTGCCATACTGCGTCACCTGTTGCGACCTTGAATGCTTTGGCTTTATAATTTTTTGCAAGTACAATGCCGTGCCGTTCCTCAACTGATCCACAAACAGCAACGGGGTACTGTTTCAATTCAGGGTTTAGCATACATTCGACAGAAGCATAAAAGTTATTCATATCGCAATGCAAAATATTTCGTGTCATTTTTGTAATACCTCTTGACTTAATTCACAACTTAATGTAGAATACAAGTAGTAATTCACAAGTTACTTGTGGGTTACATACCCATTATATACAAGATACTTGTGAAAGTCAAGAGGTAATTTTAATAATTCACAAGTTGGTTGTGAAATCAAGGAGGTTGTAATAATGACATTTGGTGAGAAACTTCGTGAAAGCCGAGCGAAAAAGGGAATGACACAAAGCGAGCTTGCCAAAGCAGCGAATCTCGGACTAAACACAATTAGTAATTATGAAAGCGGAAAAACATATCCCAAGAAAAGAGAAGTATATGATATACTCGCAGAGATCCTTGAGGTTGATGTTAATTATCTCCGAAATGAAAATGAGGAGTTTATTACTGAAGCATCTGAAAAATATGGATATAGAGGTAAGCAACAAGCCGATCAGCTTGTACAGGAGATTGGCGGCTTATTTGCAGGCGGTGAGCTGTCCGATGATGAAATGGATGGCGTTATGAAAGCTCTCCAAGATATATATTGGGAGTGTAAGGCAGAAAACCGGGAAAAATATACTCCAAAAAAATTAAAAAAATCTGACGAGTAGCGGAGTAAAGTCCGTTTTTTGGGACACTTCTTGATTTATAATTATAGTAGGCAGTAAAAAATTCGGGCTGAATTTTCTCGAATTTGCTGTTTTCGGTAAGCGTTAATTAAGAGGTGAACTTATTGCAATTCATAAAACGACTTAAACACTTGTTCATTTCAAGAAAACATTGCAGTCATAATTGCTTATGGTGTAAGTATTATTCTGACTGTTGTACAGAGATTAAAAGGAATCTATAAGAATATTCCTCTCTTATGTTTTAATTAAGTTAATTACTCTTATTAGGGTGGTGATATTATGATTGATTCATTTTACATTTACTCTAAGGCGACCGAAATGGTTAAGCAAACAGGCACACGCAATCCTATGAAGATTGCTTCCGAAATTGGTGTTATGCTCCGTTATTCTGAGGAATTAGATAAACTGTTGGGACTTTACACATATCGCTGGAAGCACAGAATTATCCTTCTTAATGATAAGATGGAGGAAATAATGGCTCGAATGGTCTGCGCTCACGAGCTTGGACACGATGCCCTTCATAGAGATATAGCCAAAGGCGAGGGGCTTAAAGAGTTTGTGCTTTTTAATATGAAAGACACAACGGAATATGAAGCCAACGCTTTTGCAGCACATCTGATACTTGACGATGATGACATTTATTCAATGAGTAAGGATAAGTACGATGTCGTTCAGATGGCAAAAATGCTAAATGTGAATATCAATCTTGTTTTGATAAAACTTCAAGAGCTTAACAAACTCGGTTATGATTTTAGAGTTCCTTGTGAAGCCGATAGCTTTTTCTTCCGCAAGCCGAAAACACTGACCAGCAATGAATTAAACTGAATCATTCTCCGTGAAAGGACATAGGTGATTTTATGTTCAACGACAAGGATTTTATGGTCGGAATGTTTGACTTTGACGGAAACGGCAAAACAACATTAGACGAGCAGTATGTGGCTTACAAAATCCACGAGGAAACAACTAAGGAAGAAAACGATTTCTCATCTTCTTACCACAAACCTGCGAAGTACAGTTACACTAACAACAATTCAACAAATAGCAAAGGCACAAAGGGCGGAACCATCATTGCGGTTGTTGCCGTGATTATCTCCCTTTTCCTTCTCTTTGCTAAATGCTCCTCCAGCAACTCAAATAACAATAGCTATAAATCAAATTATCGAAAAACGTATAGCTATTCATCTTCTCCGAGTTACAGTTCCCGGTCATCATCGACCACATCAAAAAAACCATCTACATCAAATTCTTATTCATCGTCAAGTAGTTATTCAAGCCATAGCAGTTCCGGCAAGAGTAACAGTTACAGCTCCCGAAGCAAATCAAGCAGTAAAGCCAAAGATGAATATAATGCCAAAGACTATTATCACGCCGAGGACTTCTACGAAGATCACTATGATGACTTCTTCGATTACGAGGACGCAGAGGACTATTATAACGACCATTACGATGATTGATAGGTAAACAAACTTAATAAATCAGCCTATATAGAGTGCGTGAGGGACAAGCCCTACGACCGCACACCAACCTACCGAAAGGCAAGGTGGTAATGCTTGAACGATGGGTGCTTATATAAAAAATGCGCCTATCAGACGATGGGCGCTGTACTTTGCTCTCTTTTAGGAATATACATTTATTCAGGAGGACTTCTTATGTCACAAACAATTAAACAACTTTCTCAAATGGACGGCAGAGTATATGTCTTTTTCAAGACGGAAGCACTTTGTCAGCAGTTCCTGTCCCAAGCAGAGCAGGAAGGATTCACATTCCAAGACGGAGCTAAACCTACGGAACGGCATACAAGTGATATAATCGCTGTCAATAACGATTTTACGATCAATTATGTCGGCTCTGTTGGTCACGTCGCTTTCGGTAGCAATGTCAAAAGAATTGGCGAGGAAAATCTAATACGAATAGATTACGAAGATTATATCGGCAGCCCATAAAATTTTGTGTAAATAATAATCCTTCAAGCAATAACAGAACACTGGATTGCGGTGCAATCAGGCTTCCTGATTTGCCCCGTGTCAACTCTTCATTCCTGTCTGCGGAATGTTATGCACGCCAAAGCGTGAATAACATATTGCGGACAGGAAATTCTATTCTCGGGGGCAAATCAAGCTGGTATTCTGTCCTCAAATATTATCGATAACTGGCTTAAAACTACATCCCAGTTTCGACATCTTTGTGTCCAGCGTTCGACAAT
>UMCO01017905.1_pt1 | contig 46477 bp, 58 predicted proteins | sample 1964251 | NCBI WGS metagenome assembly UMCO01 (sample SAMEA4835970, study PRJEB28245) | human gut metagenome | biome: gut microbiome; material: fecal sample | place: Denmark | collected 2008
GCCGTGCAAGCGGCATTGAGATCAACAGCCTGCCGCTGTGCGACAAATTTGCCATCCTGCCGACCGAGAGGGGGAATGTGAAATGAGCGGACAGGTTTTAGAGAGCTTACACGACATCGTCTCCGCCGAGCACCCGACCTACATCGGCGGCGGCACAGACATCATGCCGCTGCTGAAAAACGAGGTGCGCGACGACAAGGATTTCGTCTTCCTGAAGAAAATTCCGGAGCTGCACGTTTTGGAGGAAAAGGACGGCGAGCTCATCATCGGCGCGGCGATGACGCTCACCGAGCTTGCCGAGAGCGAGCTTTTGAACAGCCGCTACGCGGCCATCGCGCAGGCGGCGTCGCTGACGGCATCCCCGCAGATCAGAAACATCGCCACTGTCGGCGGCAACATCATGCAGGACCGCCGCTGCATCTACTTCAACCAGCCGCACCTGTGGCGCAGCGGCCTTGCCTACTGCTTCAAGACCGGCGGCAGCATTTGCCACCAGATCCCGAACTCGCCGGTCTGCCGCGCGATCTACTATTCCGACGTCGCCACCGCGCTCATCGCTTACGAGGCGGAAGTAGAGTACATCGAAGACGGCGAGACGCACCGCACCGACCTAAAGTCCCTCATCGAGCGCCACAGCGTGGCCAACGGCCTTGCCTGCCACGAGCACCTGCCCATCCTCGTCACGCGCTTTTTCGTCCCCGCGGCGGAAGAGGGCGAGCGCAGCGGCTTTTATAAGTACGCGATGCGCACGACGATCGACTTCCCGATCATCAACTTCGCGCTCCGCTGCGGCGGCAATCGCCCCGCGCGTCTGGCCGCGGGCGCGGTCGCGCCCCATCCGGTCGTGATGGCCGAGACGGCGGCGAAGATCGACTCCGACGCTACGGATGACGAGGTCATCGCGCAGGCCGAGGACGAGCTCAGAAAGCTCGCCATGCCCATCAAGGAGGCCTGCATGACCCCCGCAGTCAAGAGAAGTCTCTATCGCCACGTCGCGATGCTGCTGAATCTGAGAAAATAAGCAAAAAAAGAACCGTCCGATCGGACGGTTCTTTTTTGTCGTAGAAATTTACTTCGCGGCGCGGGCCAGAACGGCCTCGGCGCTCATGTTCGGATTGATGGTCTCTTCGCTCTCGACCGCGATGGCCGCGGCGGCGGTGCCGGCGGCGCAGCTTTCGGCAAGGTTGCGGCCTGCGAGGAACGACCAGACGAGGGATGCCATCATCGCGTCGCCCGCGCCGGTGGCGTTGCGCATCTCGGCCTTGCAGATGGGTTCCAAATGTGTCTCGCCCTGCTGCGCGGCAAACACACCGTCGCCGCCGAGCGACAGGAACACGCGCTGCACGCCCTGATCGAGAAGCGCCTGCGCGGCTTGATGGAGCGTGGCGTCGTCCGAGATCTTCACGCCGGAGAGGAGCTCTGCTTCAATGCGGTTGGGCTTGAGCGTGTGGACGTGACTGAGTAAGCCCTGGAGCTTTTCCGCCTTGACGGTGGATACCGGATCGACGAAGAGCGGCGCGGCGCAGTGCTCGACAAGGTACGCGATGGACTCGCGCGGCAGGTTCGCGTCCACGACCACCGCGGCGGCGCCGTCGAGCAGCTCCTTCTGCGAGGCGAAGTAGTCCGGCGTCAACTTTTCGCAGATCTCCATGTCGGCCACGGCCACGGCCATGTCGCCGTCGCTGTCGCCCACGAACACGTAGGTCGAGGTGCGGCCGTCGGGCACGCGCAGCGCGTGCGAAAGGTCGATGCCGAGTTCTTTACAGCTCTCTTCGACCTGGCTTGCGCGCGAATCGCCGCCCACGGCGGTCAGAAGATACGTCGGTACGCCGAGCAGGCGCATGTTGTGCGCGATGTTGCGTCCCACGCCGCCGAGGCTCAGCTCGACCTTGCCGGGGTTCGAGTCCTTCGCGCGCAGCGGCGCGAAGGAGTGCGCGCCGATGTCGATATTCACGCCGCCGCAGACGACGGCGTAGGGAAGATTCTTTTCGTTAGACATGATGTTGCTTTCTCCGAATTATTTGTGATAAAGACGCTTGGATTCATACTTCGGCTCGCAGCTGACGTGAATGCCGAGGCGCTTGTAGAGCTTGATGTCCTCCTCCGAGATGATGACGGAGAAGTGCGCATCGCAGCCGCGGAGCGTGCCGAGCTGGGCTCTTGCCATGTCGGCGAGGGGGTTCGTCAGCGCCGAGATCGCCAGCGCGATGAGCACCTCGTCAGAGTGCAGGCGCGGGTTGTGGTGGCCGAGCGACTGGATCTTGAGCGCTGAGATCGGCTCAATGACCTGATTCGAGATGAGGTTCATGTCGCTGCGGATGCCCGCCATGGCCTTGAGCGCGTTGAGCAGCAGCGCCGCCGAAGCGCCGAGAAGGGAAGAGGTCTTGCCCGTGACAACGCGGCCGTCGGGCAGCACCATCGCGCCCGCGGGCGCGCCGGTCTCCTCGGCCTTCTGCTTGGCCGCGGCCACAGCGGGGCAGAGGTCGGGCGTCACATCCGCCTGCTGCATGACGAGCTCGAGCTTTCTGAGCTGGCAGGCGTCAGCAATGCCGCGCGCGACGTCGACCTGCGCGGTGTAGTAGCGGCGCAGAATTTCCATGCGCGAGGCCTGACGGCAGACCTCATCGTCGATGATGCAGTTGCCCGCCATGTTGACGCCCATGTCGGTGGGGGACTGGTAGGGGCACTTGCCGGAGATGCGCTCGAAGATCGCGCGCAGGACGGGGAAGATCTCCACGTCGCGGTTATAGTTCACGGTCGTCTCGCCGTAGGCCTCGAGGTGGAACGGGTCGATCATGTTCACGTCGTCAAGGTCCGCGGTCGCGGCCTCGTAGGCGAGGTTCACGGGGTGCTTGAGCGGCAGGTTCCAGATGGGGAAGGTCTCAAACTTGGCGTAGCCCGCGCTCACGCCGTGTTTGTGCTCGTGGTAGAGCTGGGAGAGGCACGTCGCCATCTTGCCGCTGCCGGGGCCCGGCGCGGTGACGACGATGAGCGAATGCGTCGTCTCGATATACTCGTTGTGGCCAAAGCCCTCGTCGCTCACGATGTGGGCGACGTCGGAGGGATAGCCCGCGATGGGGTAGTGGCGGTAGTTGCGAACGCCAAGCGTGTTGAGACGCTTGATGAAGGCATCCGCCGCGTTCTGCCCCGCGTACTGCGTGATGCATACGCCGCCGACATAAAGCCCCAGCGAGCGGAACGCGTCGATCAGGCGCAGGCAGTCGTCATCATAGGTGATGCCGAGGTCGCCGCGCACCTTGTTCTTTTCAATGTCGTTCGCGTTGACCGCGATGACGATCTCCGCGTCGTCGCGCAGCTGCTGAAGCATGCGGATCTTGCTGTCGGGCTGGAAGCCGGGCAGCACGCGCGAAGCGTGAAAGTCGTCGAAGAGCTTGCCGCCGAACTCGAGGTACAGCTTGCCGCCGAACTTGCTGATGCGCTCGCGGATGTGCGCGGACTGCATGGCAAGGTATTTGTCGTTATCAAAACCGATTTGTCCCATCGTAAAAAGCACCCCATTTTCAATTTACACATAATATATGCCTATTATATAGAACGTACGGCGGCTTGACAAGAAATGTGCCCGCAGAAAAATAGATGAAAAACGGCAGCAAATTTCTGCTATTTTCCCCTCTTTACATCAGCGAGCTCTTAGCGTATGCTATAAACAGTCTCTTCACGGGGGGAAGAAAAAATCCGCACTTTTTGAAAAAAGATGTTGACAAAAAGACACGGATATAGTAGTATATCACTGTTCGATTCGCGCGGTTAGCTCAGCTGGTAGAGCACATGCTTGACGTGCATGGGGTCACAGGTTCGAGTCCTGTACCGCGCACCAGAAAAAACCTTGAAGCTTCAGTGGCTTCAAGGTTTTTTTATTGCCTTGAAAGGGCTTTTTGTTCCACGTTTGTTCCACTATGCCTTTTTCTTTCCAAAATTGACCGGGAGCGCTGCCGCGAGACCGGCACTTGCTTCCGCCTGTGCAGTCTCGAAGGCGTGGGAGTAGATGTTCAATGTGGTCGACGTCTGAGAGTGGCCAAGTGCGGCAGAGACGGTGCGCACGTCGGTGTGATTGGCGATGAGCAGCGAGGCATTGAGATGCCGAAACTGATGGATGCCGTACCACGGCAGGCCGTGACGTTCGCAAAGCTCTTTTCCCCAGTCGTAGAAATCCCCAGGACGCGCCGGCGATCCGTCGAGCTTGGTAAAAAGCCGACCGCTCTCATGCCACTGATCGCCCAGCTCCAGCCGTTTCATTGCCTGCTCTGTACGTAGAGCCTTTACCATATCGAAGATCCATGCGGGGAGCTTCAGGGAACGATGCGAACGTGCTGTCTTTGGCGGGCCTGTGAATATTCCGTGTGCCGGATCATAGAGGGAGACGCGCTCGACTGTGACGACGTTGGTGGTGAAGTTGAAATCTCGGAATTCAAAGCCGAGCAGTTCCTCGCGGCGGTACCCGCCGAAGATCGCCAGCACAAAGAAAACCACATAGCGTAGCGGTTCACCGTCAAGTGCATCGAGGAATGCTTGTGTTTCCTCAATGGTGAAGATGTTTTTCTCCCGCTCTTGACGCTCCGGTAGTACGACACGCGGGCAAGGATTTTCTTTGACCACGCCCATTCGTAAAGCATAAGCGAAGACGCTGGAGATGAACGAGAGATAATTTCGAATAGATTTTGGATGAAGGCCCTTAGTAGAGTCCTTTTCATTCGCCCCAGGCTCGGACAAACCGGAAATGAACTTCTGGATCTGACGCGCAGAGAGCTTGTCCATATAGAGATGCCCCAGCGCAGGGTATACGCGCTTTGTAAGGGCACGGTAATTGCTGATCGTGCGCTTGCCGAGCTTCTGAGCGGCATATTCGTTGAACCATTGCTCAGCAAAGGCTTCGAATTTGATATGCCCGGCGCAGACGCCGCCGCGGCACTCCTCCTCAAAGAGAACCATTTGCCGCTGCAGCTCTTTCTCAATCTGCCGCTCTGACATGCCGGGCGTCGGCTTCCATGTCATGGACGGGCGAACCTGCTTGCCAGAGACGGTGAGGCCGCTGGATGCTCTGATTAGGTATGCATTGCCTCGTTTGGTATATGTAGCCATAAAATAACTCCCTTCATCTTGTCAACCGCGCCCTCTCGTGGTAAGATGAAAGGGCGCGGAGGGATGGATAGACTCCTTTCTTCTTTCATTTCTTCTTTCGTGGTTGTTAGGGGATATGTTTGCGCACTGCCGTCCTCGGTGTTGGTAGCACCGAGGACGGCGTTTTTTATTTTATTCCGGATAGCTGCCGAGAACACGGCCCAGGGTATAAAGGGTATCGCCTTCGGAGACGATGATATCTTTATAAGCTGGGTTGAGCGAGTGCAGACGTACTGTGCCGTTCTCTCGATCTACAATAAGCTGCTTGATATAGGAGTTCCCGTTCAGGGCGAATATGCCGATCTCCCCGTCATTGAGGACCGGCGTAGACTGGACGAATGCCGTGCTTCCGTTTTTGAACTTCGGCATCATCGAGTCGCCAGAGATTGGAACGCCATAGTTTGTTCCGGATGGGATTATGCCGGAAGGATATTGCTCCATGTGCGTAACAGGCGTATCACTCAGATAATTGCCGAGGCCTGCAGCGGCGGCTTCTTCAAAAACTGTAAGCTCGTCGAAATTGTCCTCCTTGCGGTGGTTGATCTTCGCCTTCGGAAAGGGGAGAACAGTTTGCTTAACGGGGGCAGGCTTCGTGTCAGATTTAAGGGGGTCGATTTGAGAGTTACTGCACGGGAGTTCATCTAAATCTTCCACATAAGGATCCAGCGCGGTATCCACAATGTTGCGGATCGGCTGTCCGGCCTTCAGGTAAGCGTGCAGGAGGAGCATGGTCTTTTCGGCCTGGCTGCCGTCGAACTGGTCAACGGTGCCGATGATATCAGTTAAAGAGAGGGCGACGTTTCGCTCCAAAGCTTTGTAATATAGCAAGGCGATTCTCTTACTGTCCTCGCAGGCATAGATATTATGGATGCTGTGCTCTGTGCCGAAGAGCCGACGGAGCTCATCTATTGCGGCGGGGCGACCGCTTTGGTTTTCTTTGATGATGCCCGCCATAAGGTCGGCATACTTATTTTTTATATCGGTCCGCCCGTACAGATAATCTATATCAACATTAAAAAAGTCAGCAATGGCTTCTGTGGTTTCTAATCCGGGCTCACGTTCCCCTCGCTCGTACATATTGATGCTGCTCTTCGAGACGCACTTGAGCTGATTGGCAAGCTCTTGCTGTGAAAGATCTGCCTCATTGCGAAGAAGTTTTAGGCGCTGCGCAAACATCGACATGCTAAATTCCCCCCTGAATGTTCATTAAAAATATTATACACGGAATGTGCACTTTATCAATAGAAAAAAGTGCACAAATTGTGTTCGGACATTTTGTACACTTTTAGTGCTCATAAAGTATTGACACTATAGCCTACTCAGGTTAAAATCAATGTCGTGCACAAATAGTGTGCAAGAAAGGATGTGATAGGATGGACTTCGGAAAAATCCTTAGGGAGCTGCGCGGAGATAAAACGCAAGAAGAGATTGCGAAAGCAGTTGGTATCACCAAGTCCTCATGGGCAATGTATGAACGCGGAGAAAGAATTCCCAGAGATGAAGTAAAAATTCAGATTGCGAAGTACTTCGGCAAGACTGTGCAGGAAGTTTTTTTTACCCCGGTCGAGCACTAATAGTGCTCGGTAGGGAGGAGGGAGAGCAGCATGAACGTAAAGAGACAGTATAGCCCGACACTAAGCCTATCATTAAAAGGCTGCGCGTTGATCGCCGCAGTAGAAACCGGCCTTCTGCCTGAAACTGAACAGGATGGGCAACCCTGCTACGACACGAAAAAATTCGATGAGTTTTGGGCTATGTACACGGAGTTAGCAAAAAAGAGACAGGAGAATATCAGCAAGGAGCGCCAACGCCGCGCCTAAAAGCACCAGAAAGACCTGGAACGCTTTGCCGTAACGCTCATGCCTGTACTCCGAAAGTGCCTGGCGACCGAGTTCGGTAATTTGATACGCGGAATCGTAAAACTGCACGATACCGGGGCAACTTTGTACATCCATTCGAGAGGCTTCAATATATCCGCATTTCAGGAGATATTCTTCGATCTCGGACAGCCCTTCATCTTCTATTGGTATTTCGGAGTCTTCGTATCTTTTTAATTCTTTGTATTGTTCACGAGTAAGCATAGCTTCACACCTCCCTTTGCTGCCAGTCTATCACACGCGGATAGGGGAGGACAACCAAAAGAGAGGAGGGGAGACCTTATGAAACAATTTTGGAGAGAGTATTGGCGGCCCATCGTAGTATCTAGGGAAGTATATGGATAAGCAGAAAGACCTTTGGACCGAGGTGGGCAATAAATGTCTGCGACGCGCGTCAGAACTGCTGGACAGCGAGACCACCCCAACCGCGGCAACGGCTGAGGTGGTGAAGAGTCTGGTCGAGACGGCAATCTCGATGGATCTGCTCAATCTTCGTTGGGCGATTCAAAACCGATCCGGCGCGGCGACGCGCAGAGCTGAAACTGCTGTCGTATCGTCCGAGGCTGACATCAAAGCTGCTGCCGCAGCCATTCATGGTAGACTGCCAGAAGCCCTAAAGCGGATTGCCAACAAAGACTCTGAATCTGAAGAGCGGTCACGTCACGAGGGTCCAGAAGATCCTCAGCCTTAACGAGCTTCGCCGCAATATCAGCGTCTTTCATGATACCTGCAACTGTGTCCGGACTAAGCGATGCAATGAAATCCGTGAATGACGGCAAATCCATATTTTCACCCCCTTCCGCCGCCAGTCTACCACGGCGTAGCGAGAAGAGCAATATCCCCTAACAACCACGAAAGGAGATCACTATGACACCTACCGAAAAACTGCTCGCTGAGCAGGAGAAAATCGTCGCTGAGCGCGGCTACTACATACGCCCCGTTCGTATGGCGAATCTGATGAAAGCGGCTTCGAGGATCTTCGATATCCTCACAAAAGCCGATACCGCAATCAGCTATGAAGAATGCCGCATTGTACTGGAGATCGTGGCGCGAGCCATCGATGCCGCGGCACCGGATGTAAAGGAGCTCAGCTATGGCAAGAATGAGAACAGCTGAAGGCGTGATGGCCATTATCCGTGAGCAGGATCCGAAAACACAGGTCACCGTGCACGCGATTCGGCGTCTGATTGCAAGTGGAAAAGTCCCAGTGACGTGCTGCGGACGGAAATACCTGGTCGATGCTGATGCAATGATCGAGTTTATAGCGCGAGGAGGTGAGCCAGCATGAGCCGAGGCACCCGCGATACCATCTGCGCCACTATCGGTCTGCTGATCGTAATTGCTTTGCTGACTACTGTGGCCGCGCTGGACTCTCCTGGTGAAATGGACGAGCCGAGTGCGTTATCGTCTGCAGCGCCGGAGCCGCGCGTAGAGATGCCGGAAGACAGCCTGCCCGCTGAGGAGTATGCGTACTGCAATGACGTGTGCCTCGGTCTGTTTGAGCTTACGGCCTACTGCCCGTGCTCAGCCTGCTGCGGCAAAAATGACGGCATCACCGCTACCGGCACGGTGGCCACTGAGGGACGTACTGTCGCGGTCGATCCGACCGTTATTCCCTACGGCACGACCATCGAAGTGATCTATGCCGATGGCAGCTCTGCGCGCTATGTTGCCGAGGACTGCGGCGGTGCGATCAAGGCCAAGAGCTTGGATGTGTTTTTTGCCGATCACCAAGCCGCGCGCGAATACGGCGTCCGGACGGCCTATGTCTTTCTTGTCCAGGAAGGAGGCTGCAATGAATAAGGATTGCTCAAAAGTTTCGATTGAGCGCGGATCGGATGGCAGATTCACGGTGCTGCTGACCGGTAGCAAAGACGATATAAGGATGCTTTGGACCATGCTCAGCGTGAGCGTTTCCAAAGCGACCAAGACCCCGCTTCCTGTGCTGTGCGCAGTCTGTTCTACCGCAGGCCCGGCTATTGAAAATATGATGGGACGCGGAAATGGCACGACCGTCGACATGAGCGTCCTTGGCAGATTCGCAAAGGGAAGGGGAGACGCCCCATGATCCGCTGCGCATACTGTGACAGCGTTACGCTGGCGCTTGATCTCAATGGCGTCGATGCCCACGTCTGTCCCCTCTGCGGCGCCGTGTTCGCTCGCAAGAACAAAAAATCCTATGCTCTTGTCGCAGATCTGCACGGTGCGCAAGGTGTCAAGGAGCTTCTACATTCCTTACGGCCGCATGATCCACTGTATCGGTCAATCATCACAGCGTAGGCCTTGAGAGCTTGGCCCAGATGGTCGAGCTGTCGGGCATGGACTGGCTCTATCATCTGGGCCAAGCGCCCGAGGGATAGTACCCTCCTTTCTAACAAAAAGCGGCCCCGTAAGCAGCCGCTCGCCGTCTGAGAGATGGTGCCCCAGTGCAATTCTGGCAGGGAGACAAGCGGCAGCGCTCATGGTCGATGCATTTCTGGAAAGAAAAGGGGCGGTTCGATTCCGCCCTGCCGCATAGAGGGAGACGTTCCTGCCCTCTGCCGGGCGTGTACCCGGCACGTCCACTCTTTCACTGCCGAGTGCCGCAGCGCCGACTAACCCTCCCTGCTGCGGTGTCCGGCAGAGGGCAGAAACTCTCTATCCTGAAGGAAAGGAGGAAACGAATTTGGAAGATCTCAGCAAGCGGTCAATTATTGACATGGCACGCGGTGCCATTAAGGAACGCGTGGACTATGAGATGACCAGAGTTGTCGAGAATATTCTTGATCCCAACACCTCGGCAACCGCAGCGCGCAAAATCACCATTACACTCAACCTCAAGCCAGACGATACGCGCCAGAACATTGCTGTGAGTTGTGTGGCCAAATCCACTTTGGCTGCAACCAACCCCGTCACTACAGCTCTCTATGTCGCCGATGAGGAATCCATCGTTGAGATGGTTCCGCAGATCCCTGGGCAGTTGGCGGTTGACGCCAGCGAGCAGGAAGCTCCGCCCATGCTCAAGCTCATTCAAACCGCTTAATTTTAGGAAAGGAAGTACATTCCCATGCTCAAAGAAGCCATTCAGTATGTGCTCGAGAATATGCGCCCGGAGGCCCAGAACCTCGGCAATCGCGCATATATCATCACCCAGAAGGGCGCGCAGGAGGTCATTGAGACTCCCATCGCGCCGGATACCGTTCCCCTGCATAGCCTGGATTCCATCGTGAAGATGATCCACACCGAGGCTATCAATCTGGCGGATGTCAATACCCCTGCACTTTTCGTCAATATCCCTTCGCCCACCAACGTGGTCTGCTTCTCTCAGCCGGACTATGAGCAGCGCTGCCACCGCACGGTCTATTACTCTGCGGACGCAACTGATGTTCCCGGCTGGGATGCGAAAGTCACGCTCGGCTTTGAAGAGGCCCAGATTGCGCTGCGTACCCGCTTCCAGGAGACCCCAGACTCGCTCTATGCGATGAAGCTCGTCAACGACATTTCTCTCGGTGCCAAGGTCATCTACAACGACAACGGTGTTGCCACTACCGTGACCACCCAAAAGGGCGTCGCACTCCAGACCAATGAGCAAATCCGGCCCATTGTCAAGCTCCGCCCTTATCGCACGTTCCAAGAGGTCGAACAGCCTGAAAGCACGTTCCTCATCCGCATCAGCGACCGCGGCATTTCGTTCATCGAGGCCGATGGCGGTATGTGGCGCCTGACGGCCCGCAACACCATCAAGGCATTCCTGGAGGAGAATCTCGCTGCCGAGATCGAGAGCGGCAAGCTCGTTGTCGCCCTGTGAGCAAAAAAATCCCCTGCAGGTCTCACACACCTGCAGGGGAACGATTGGCACCATACCAATCCTTAGTTGCGCCCTATTGTAAGGGCAGAAAGCGAGTTTGTCAATGAAAACGACCAAAATTGTAATCAAAAATCTGTTTGGGATCAAGGAGACCGAGCTCGACGGCCGCTCCGTGGAGCTCTCCGGCCCGAAAGGAAGCGGCAAAACTTCCGTCCTTGATTCTATCCGCTACGCCCTCACCAACCGCTCAGATCGTGATTATATCGTGCATCGGGGTGCCGATGAGGGTGAGATCATCATCGAGACCGATACCGGCCTTTCCATCGACCGTAAGGCACTGCCTGCCAAGTCTGCCGGCACGGTCAAGGTGCGCGACGGTTCGCTTCTTCAGACGCGCCCGGCAGAGTTCCTTTCGCAGATTTTCACGCCGCTGCAGCTCAACCCCGTTGAGTTCACGCAGCTCTCTCGGCAGGAAAAGAACCGTGTCATTCTCAACCTCATCGAATTTGCGTGGGACACCAACTGGATCCGCGAGCAATTCGGTGAAATCCCGCAGGGCGTGGATTATTCCAAGCATATCCTCGAGGTCCTGCACGACATTCAGGCGGAAAATGGCGTCTATTTCCAGTCACGCCAGAATATCAACCGCGATATCCGCAACAAACAGGCATTTGTTTCCGACATCGCGAAGGACATCCCCTCCGGCTACGATTTTGACCATTGGAATACATATCCCATCGGTGAGAAGTACCGTGAGCTGGAGAGTCTGAAGGAGCAGAACAACGTGATCGAGCGTGTCAGAGCGTTCCGGAACAGTCACGAGGCGAAGCTCCGTGGGCTGGAAGGGCAGCGCGATCTTGATATTGCGGCTATTGACCGCAAGACCTCTGAGGATCGCACCCGTCTCACCGCGGATATCGAGCGCCTGAAGGCGGAGATTCGCTTGTATGAGGAACGGCTTGCCGGACTGGACGAGTGCAGGGAAGAAAGCGTGCGAGTGGTCATTTCCAGCTTTAATGAAAAGAAAGCCAAGCTGGAGCGCGATGCAGGGATCGCAGACCAGTATATCGGCCGCGAGCTTGCTGATACGACCGCGCTTTCCAAGGAGATCGACACAGCCGAGGCTATGCGTAAGCACCTCAATGAGTACCAGCGCATGGTTTCCATGCAGGAAGAGATCGGGAAGCTTACCGAGGAATCCGAGGAGCTGACACGCAAGATCGAGCTCGCGCGGGAGCTGCCGGCGACGATCCTGCAGACTGCGACGATTCCCGTTGATGGCCTGACCGTTGAAGACGGTGTGCCGCTGATCCACGGCCTGCCCATTTCCAATCTGTCCGACGGCGAGCTACTGGAGCTGTGCGTGGATATCACGGTGAGCAAGCCGGGACAGCTTCAGATCATTCTCATCGATGGCGCCGAGCGCCTTGATAAGGAGAGCCGCGAAAAGCTGTACGCCAAGTGTAAAGCCAAGGGCCTGCAGCTGATCGCAACGCGCGTGACCGATTCCAATGTAATGGAGGTAACCAACTTAGATGATGACGAAAGATAAGCTCCGCCAGCTTAGTGGCGATGAACGCCTCGGGCAGATGCGAGAATCCGAGTATCTGGGCGCCGAAGACATTGACGATGGGACCGAGCCGATACTGACCATTGCCGGCCTGTGGTATGGCTCCGTCACGCTCCAGCGCGGCAAGGAAAATAAGGATGTGCTCTCCTTCAAGGAAGAACGCGTACCTGGCATTCTTCAGGTGCGGCCGCTGATCGTCAACTCAACCAACCGCAAGACGCTGCGTAAGCTGTTCGGCGATGCCAAGGCTTCCACGCTGGTCGGCAAGCAGATCCAACTCTATGTGGACCATAATGTCCGCGATCCGCAGGATGGCGGCATGACCGACGGCATTCGCATCCGTCCCTATAAGCCCCGCCCCCCGAAGCAGGAGCCTGTGCCGCCCTGCGCAGACTGTGAGGGCGAGATCATTCCCGCAATGGGGAGAGATGCCCGCTGGCTCGCCGCATACACGCAAAAGCACTACGGCGTTCCGCTCTGTGCGGAATGCGCGCAGAAGCGCAAGGATGCTGCGACCGCAGCCGCGGCGTCGCAGGAAGAGCAGCCGACCCCGTCTGAAGAGACTGTGGCTGAGACCGAGGAGGTGCTGTAATGGATCTTCCGGTAGTTACACCGGAGAATTATTATTCTCCGGAAATGAACATGGCCTATATGGGCTCTACGCAATTCAAGGCCTTTGAGAAATGCGAAGCGGCTGCATTGGCAGAGCTCCGCGGCGAATATACGCCGCCGACGTCACAGGCTTTTCTGGTCGGCGGATATATCGACGCCTGGTTTTCCGGCGAGCTGCCGCTCTACCAGGCACAGCATCCGGAGATCTTCAAGCGTGACGGTACGCTCAAAGTGGAGTACGTCAAAGCCACTGAGATCGTCGCCCGCCTTCAAGCGGACGAGCTCTATTCCATGCTCATGTCGGGAAAGAAGCAGGTCATCCGCACCGGCGTTATCGCCGATGTTCCTTTCAAAGTTAAGATCGACAGCCTGCTTGACGCCAATACCTGCAATGTGATCGCCAACCGCTGGCCGCACACGGCAGCCGCGCTGGGCTTTTGCGATGGGGCCATCGTAGATCAGAAAATCATGCGGGACACAGCAGAGGTGTGGTCCGAGGAAGACCATTGCAGGCTTCCGTTCGTCGAGGCTTACGGCTACGACCTTCAGGGCGCAATCTATCAGGCCATCGAGGGACACTTCCTGCCGTTTATCCTCGCCGTCGGTACGAAGGAGGATGCTCCGGATCTGGCGGCCCTCTATATCAACGACGATGACCTTGCAGCCAAGCTCGCTGAGGTCGAGGACCGCGCGCCGCGGTATCAGGCTATCAAGGAGGGAAAGGTCGAACCGCGCCGTTGCGAGCATTGCGCCTATTGTCGGGCGACCAAATGCCTCACGGCCATTTTGGACTATAGGGAGATGAATTACCTTGCTGAATAAAATCTTCATCATGGGACGTCTGACCCGTGATCCAGAGCTGCGCCATACGCAGAGTGGAACGGCCGTCGCGTCGTTTTCCCTCGCTGTGGATCGAGACTTCAAGGAGCAGGACGGCAGCAGAGCGACAGACTTCATTGACTGTGTTGCATGGCGATCCAGCGCGGAATTTGTGGATAAATACTTCTCCAAAGGTCGCATGGCTGTGGTTGAAGGCCGACTCCAGATCCGTGACTGGACGGACAAGGACGGCAACAAGCGCCGCAGCGCCGAGGTCATCGTGAACAGCATTTATTTCGGAGACAGCAAAAAGGACGGAGATTCTTCCACCGGAAACTACCGTGCAGCTGGCGCTCCGGTCGATGTGAGCGCGTCCGACTTTACGGACGTCGAAGACGATGGCGAGTTACCGTTCTGATCTTGCCGCAGAAATCAAAGAGCGACTTACCGCACGACAGGTCATTGAGGCTTACGGTTTCCATCCTAACCGAGCAGGTTATATCCAGTGTCCATTTCATGCTGGTGACAGACACGGAAGCCTGAAGATCTATGACGGCGATAAGACGGGCTGGCATTGCTTCGGCTGTGGGGCCGGTTCCACCGTCATAGACTTCGTGATGAAGCTCTTCAATATCAATTTCCGGCAGGCATGCTTGCGCCTTGATGCCGATTTTTCCCTTGGATTGACAGGCAAAACGTCCAGTGCGGCGGAGATATCCGCTGTACTGGCTGCCCGCCGGCAGGAAGCAGAGAGAAAAGCTGCGGCGGATCGTGAATACCGCAGGAAAGCTGCAGAGCATTGTTATTGGTGGCAAGTCAAGAAACTGTTTGAGCCGGACAATGCAGACGCGAATGTCGGTTACATTCACCCGTTGTATGCAGAAGCAATAAAACGACTACCAAGCCTTGAATACTGGCTTGATGAACATTTGGGGGATTGAGTTTTGGGAAACGATACGCAAAAACCAGCCAGATGGAGTTACACAGCGGAGGACTTTCTGGAATCTACTGCGCCATACGAAGAGCTGGAAAAATGCAATGGCGATCCATTCCTCCAGCAGCGTATGATCGAGGCAATGAGTAAATACGCCGCAAGCATCGGCTTCCGCGGCCTGAAGCTCATGTACAAGCGCTACCAGCAGAGCATCCGAACATCACAAGGAGCCTATATCGGCGAAAATCCAACAAATTTTGAGAATCAGCCTATTGAACTTGATGCTGGGAAGTGGGAGGCGGATGACAGCGGTGTGCGGAGATCAGACGGGTTTGGAGATGCTGTTGCCTGCCCGCACCCGATTCTTCCTGTCGAACGGCTGGTAAACATTGATACCGGTGAAGAAAAGCTGAGGCTTGCGTTCCGGAAGGGAGCCATCTGGCGAAAGATTATCGTGAGCAAGGTTATACTCGCCAATGCGAATAAAGTGACTGAACTGGCCGGCTGTGGCGTGGCAGTCACGAGTCAGAATGCCCGTGCCTTTGTAGAGTACATATCGGACATCGAGAACCTCAACTATGATGTGATCCCAGAACGGAAAAGCATCGGACGCTTCGGATACATTCCGGATGAAGGCTTTTCCCCCTTCGTGGACGGTCTGATCTTCGATGGCGACGCCAGCTTTGCCGCGATGTTCCAGACGGTGCGCAGTCACGGCTCTGAAGCAAAGTGGCTGGATATTGCCGCAGAAGTGAGGGCGATGTCCACGACGGCAAAAATCATTCTTGCAGCGTCTTTCTCCAGCGTGCTTCTTGAGCCGCTCGGCTGTCTGCCATTCTTCGTACACCTCTGGGGCGTTGACTCAGGCACCGGCAAGACTGTCGCTTTGATGGTAGCCGCAAGCGTTTGGGGCGATCCCGCTATCGGTAACTACGTCAAGACCTTTGATGGAACGGTCGTCGGTATGGAAAAGACAGCGGCATTTCTCAATGAGCTGCCACTGTGCCTCGACGAGCTGCAGCTTGCCAAGGACAACAAGGGCCGCACGAATTTCGACGTCTATAAGCTCGCGCAGGGCGTTGGACGAACCCGCGGCAACCGTGCCGGCGGCGTCGATCTGACGCCAACCTGGCACAACTGTATTCTCACAACGGGAGAAAGCCCGCTGACCGGACAAGCCTCCGGCGCCGGTGCGGTCAACCGTGTTATTGACATCGAATGCAAAGCGTCTCAGGCCGTTATAAAGGACGGTATGCATGTCTCCGGTATGGTCAAGCGCAACTATGGCTATGCCGGCAAACGGTTCGTGGAGGAACTCTATAAGCCAGGCGTGATCGAACAGATCGCACCGCGGTATCAAGAGCTGTTCCGAGATCTGAGCGATCGTGACACGACTGAGAAACAGGCTATGGCGGCCGCAGCGATCGTCCTCGCGGACGAATTGGCGTGCCGGTGGATCTTCGCCGACACGCAGAAGCCAATCAGTGTGGAAGAGATCTCCGAGTTTCTCGCGTCCAAGGCGGCAGTGTCAGCCGGTGACCGCGCTTATAAATACCTCTGCGGCTGGGTAGCGCAGAACAGCAACCACATGGTCGGGCGTTCGGAAACAATCGACGTTTACGGAAGTATCGAGGACGGAAAGGCATATATCATCCGGCCAATCTTTGAACGTGCTCTCTCTGACGCAGGATATTCGACCGCTGCTACGCTGTCTCACTTGAAGGAAGCTGGCCTGATCGAAACGCGCGGCCGTGCTATGACCAAATGCAAACGCATCAACGGCGTACAGACGGAGTGCATCTGTCTGACACTACCTCTCCTTTCCGAAGATGAAGAGGAGAGCGGCGAGGAACTGCCGCTGTAAATGCGGAAAAGTGCGGAGCTGCGCGGTACATCTGTTACGCGCCCGCAAGCCCTTGTGTCGCAAGGCTTTGACGGCATTTTTCAGAGGGGCGCGGAACTGAGGAACACGATATACACCCCTATAGGAAAAGTTTGTGCGAGTGTGGGAATTAACGGAAATTTAACGTACACGCAAAAGGCGAGGAAATTTTCACATTTTATGTTCCGCAGTTCCGCACATACCCGCAAACCCTTATGCCGCAAGGCTTTGACGTGCGGAACAAGTTTTCCGCGATGCTCCGCAGTTACGCACAAAAGGAGCAAAAAATGAAATTACGAGACTATCAAATCGACTGCATCGACACGATCGAAGCGCAGCCGCCGGGTGCGTACCTTGCTCAGATGGCGACAGGGCTCGGCAAGACGGTAACTTTTGCCAATCTTCCGCGGCACGGGAAGCGTATGCTGATCCTCTCTCACCGTGAGGAGCTGGTAGAGCAGCCGCGCAAATACTTCGATTGTTCCTTCGGCGTCGAGCGTGCAGCACTCCGAAGCTACGATGAGGAGGTCGTCAGCGCGTCGGTCCAGTCCCTTGCGCGCCGCCTGCACCGCTTCCAGCCGGATGAATTTGGCTTGATTATCTGCGACGAGGCACACCACGCCGCAGCAAATACTTACCGGAAGATCTTCGACCACTTCACACCGGACAAGCTCATCGGTTTTACTGCGACGCCGAACCGCGGCGATAAGGTTCGTCTGGATACAGTGTTCTCCAAGATCATCTTCCAGAGAGATCTTCGCTGGGGCATTGAGCACGGATATCTCTGCGACATCTTCTGCCGGCGTGTCAACATCGGCTATGACCTGAGCCAAGTCCACACACAGCGGGGGGACTATGCGCCTGGTGAGCTGGATGAAGCAATGGAAGGCACGGCTGACGCAATCGCGCAGGCATACCGAGAGCTGGCCACCGGCGCAACACTGATTTTCGCTGTCAGTGTCCACCATGCCGAAGAGATTGCAAAGCGGATTCCTGGCGCTGTAGTAGTCACTGGCGAGACCAAGGATCGTGCTGCCATCATCAAGGCGTTTACCGCTGGTGAGATTCCTTGCATCGTAAACTGCATGGTTTTCACAGAGGGCACCGATATCCCCCGCGTGGAGACAGTTATCATCGCCCGTCCTACACAGTCTGAATCGCTCTATGCGCAGATGGTCGGGCGCGGGCTGCGGCTATATCCAGGAAAAGAAAAGCTCAATCTGATCGACTGTGTTGGCATTACGGGCCGCTCATCGCTTTGCACAGCGCCTTCGCTGCTCGGGCTGGATATGTCTAACGTACCGGTACGCAAAGCCAACGAAGTTGTGGGCGACATTTTTGACCTGCCGGCAAAGATTGAAGCTGCCAGCGATGCGCCGGAGAGCTGGATTCGCAATATCGAGATCGTTGATCTCTGGGCGAAAGGACAGAAATACAACACCCATGACATTAACTTCTTCAAAATGCCGGATGGTTCACTTGTGTGTTCGCTGAAAGATAAACAGAAAATCACCATTCCCTGCCCAGACGCTCTCGGCATGGTCTGCATGCCGGATGGCACCCGCTGCAAAATGCAGGAAGCTCTCGATCTCGCGTATTGCCAGCTGATTCGAGATCATCTGGACTGTCGACATTTGTGGGATCTTCAAATCGTCAAAAAGTGGGGGCGCATGCCAGCAACCGAACGGCAGTTGGCACTTATCCGCAAGCGATGCCAGGGCTACGACCCAGCGGGGCTGAGCAAAGGCGATGCCAGTCAAATCATTAACCGTCTATTCAACGAGCCAAAGAAAAGGAGGATGCGCTTATGAAGCTGTATGTAACAAAAGCAGAGGACCGAGATCAGATGGTCATGATTCTTGCCAGAAATGGTTATACCGTCCGCCAGGGCAAGGAGAAAAAACCTGAAACCAAGCAGACGGTCGCTTATGTGGAGGTAATTGAGAATGGCAAGTGAATCCAGCCATCAGCAGGCGGTGATTAAATGGTCGCAGCAGCCGTCTGTGCGTGAGCGGTATCCGGAGTTGGCTCTGCTGCACCACATCAAGAACGAGACGAAAGAGGGCGCTGCGCAGGTCGCTGTGGATAAGGTGATGGGCGTCAAAAAGGGTGTGCCGGATCTGCACCTGCCTGTCGCCCGCGGCGGCTATCACAGCCTCTACATCGAGATGAAGAATGAAACCGGCCGCGCAAACGATGCGCAGAACTGGTGGCTCGAACACCTGAAGCTGGAGGGTAATTATACCGTGGTCTGCCACGGTTGGCAGTCTGCGGTGAACATCCTCACATGGTATCTCGGACTGGGTGAATACCATGCCTGAGTTTGCCCTGCCTTATGAGCAGGCTGCCATGCATAACGAAGAAATGCCGGCGGGCTTGAGTATCTATGACCAGGCAGCCTATCAGGCCCTCCGGCACCTATACCGCTCGTACCGCATGAAAATCATCGACCGCGCTCAGGCTGCTCATGAAAAGAAGATGATCGTCAAAGCTCGCAACGAGGCCGTCGCTGTTGCTGCATTTGAGCAGAGATGCGCATTTAACCGCGCCGAGACGATTCGACTCACTGAAGCAGCTAAAGCCGCCTGCAGAAAAGATCCCTCTGTTGAAAATGTTATCCGGCTGGTCAATGTACTTGACGGCCTTGAAAGGAGACCTCCCAATGAAGGAAGCGGATATCAATAAAACCGCAATCATCTCCAGACTTAAAGCGTACCGTGAACGCAACGGCGCCAGAGCCTATCGTATCGTGGCTCACTATGGAGCTGGGTGTGACAGCACTTAAACCGCTGCGTTCCAAAGTCAATGTGATCAAGGAACTCGGTTGGCCTGTCTTGTCAAAGGAAATCGCTGGAAAAATCAGTCTGCTCCAGCATCCGTCTGAGAAGAACGCCACTGTTCGCCACGCTATTATCACGGGCGAAACCGGTGCGTATGGAGGATACCGGAAGAATACGCGCATGAAGCTCTCCCAGAAGTGGCTCGAGAGATTCGGCGGTGCTGATGCGGAGGGGGCAGCTCTCGGCTATGCTGCGGCACCTTTCCTCGTATCAGACAAGTGCTGCTATTACCTGAAGGAAAAGCCGTGCAATGATTATGCCAAAGAGAGCGGCCGCTTTCCGATGATGGGGCTCATGGCTTCCGAAGGAGGGCGTAGGCAGAAGGCTCTTATGCTCAACGGCTGCAACTACATCTCACCTGGCACGAAACGTAGCGCGCCGTTTGCAATCTTCAATCGGCAAGATTTGCTCCGCCTCAACCGCATTTTGGACGCGCCGGTACCGGAAGTGTACGGCGAGATTGTTGGTGAAGATGTCGATGGAGTGCATTATACGGCCGCATATATCCGCGAGATTGCGGCCACGGAACCGGACCGCCTTGACAGCATCACGCTCCGGACGACGCTTGCACAGCGTACCGGATGTTCCATGTGCGGCTTCGGTATCACCTTGGAGAAGAGACCGCACCGCTTTGACCTACTGAGAGAACAAAATCCACAGGAATGGGAATTCTGGATGAAGCATGTGCTCCAGGACGAAAACGGTGAGTGGTACGGCTGGGGGCGTGTGCTGGACTATATCGGCGTCGGGTGGGAAGACATTCCTACATCAAGAAAGTGAGGGCAACACGATGAACCGTCAACAGCGCCGCTTTATGAAACGACAGAAGGTGCCGCATTAAAGCTATGCAGACGTACTGGCACGGCAGCGTGAGGCTCACGAGGCGGTCAAGAAGGCCGCCCGTGACGCCACCGTGATTGATCGACACCCAACAGATGTGAGCCCAAAACAGCCTAATTTCGGACTTGTAATGCGTTACATGACCTGTTGGGTGTAAAGCCGGTATTGGCAAAGCTTTGCGGAACGTAAAACCGGTATTTTTTATGCATGGTCTGACTACTATGCCAACCCAGCAGATGGGCGTCAAAATTTGAGTGCACCGGCAACGGCGCACGAGAATTTTGACGTCCCACAGGAAGAGAGAAAAGTAACTTTTTCGAGTGTTTGAACATGTCCGATTTTAGAGTTTTTTTGAGATGCAAAAAGGGGATACTCGTTGACAACTCTCAAACCGTTGGGAACGCTACGTTTTTTCTGCTTGCGCGTGCAAGTTTTTTACCCAAGCTATAGACACCTACGGTAAAATGGCGTTCCGTAATTCAGTAATTATAAAACTTTTGAGGAGAGGAAAAGAAATGGTGCTTGAAGCTATGCAGTACTCGGCGGCAGTATTGTGGGTCATTGCCGCATTACTATGGATCCGCAATCAGGTCCGTATAAAAAGGGCTATCACAGAACTGAATCGTGAGGTCTCAAAGCTAAAGGAGTCTGACAATGACCAGCCAGGAAAAGTGCTTTCCGCGGAAGCTACAGTCAATGAGGGAGCGGCGTCATCTCTCACGGCAGAGGCTGGCAGATCTGTGCGGTATAAGTCAGAGCACGATTGCTAAGTATGAAAGGGGCGAAAGATTCCCTACGATAGACGTGCTCATCATGCTGGCAGACCTTTTTGACACCTCTATTGACGAACTTGTCGGGCGAAAATAATTTTTTAGGGGTGGGACTCTCTGTACATTATTGACCCCAAAACCCATGTTATGCTGGTATCAGGAAGATCACAATTCCTTTTCCGGCAACAAGCGGTCGAACGGATCTTCTGATGAAGATGACTGTTCGACCGCTCTTTTTTACAGGGGGGCTCATTTTGCTGAAATCATGCGTTTACTGCGGCAAGGCGCATCCTATTGGGGTTGAGTGTTCCGAGAAACCGAGATATGACCGGCCGCGCGTTAGCCAGGCCGACAAATTTAGACGGAGCTATGCGTGGAAGACAAAGCAGGCTGCGATATTGCAGCGTGATTTCCACCTGTGCCGGATCTGCAACGACGGCAAATATGGCCGCTATGACGGTAGACTTTATTCGGCCGTTCGCGTGAGACTGTCGGTGCATCACATCGAGCCGTTGGTCGAGCGCTTTGATCGCAGGCTGGATGATGAAAACCTTATTTCTGCGTGTCCTTGGCACCACAAGATGGCTGACGACGGCGAGATACCGCGCGATTACCTGCACGAGCTTGCTGTGACATCCCCCCGGTGGGGTCCGACCTGACGAGGAGGCCTTCGTCTCGACCGAACAGCAGTCCTCGGGGCACACCACTTTCCTGCAACGAAATTCCAAGAGAGGAGACAGCGATGCCAAAAGCGAAGAGTGCAGCCGTGAAAAGCGGCCACCAGACCAAAGCTGAGAAGGCCGCCCGCCTTGATGCGGAGGAGCAGCTGCGCGGCGACGCCGTGGATACGCTGGAGCCTCCTGAATATCTCAACGACCGGCAGCGGCAGATCTTCCGCGAAGTCTTCGCCCTGCTGAAGCCGACGAAGATCCTCAACGCCGGCGACGTCTATATGCTCACGAACCTCGCCATCAGCATCGAGCGCAAGGAGTGCATGGACGACATGATCAACGGCAAGCCGGAGCTGATGGCGAGCGCCAATTTCATGGCCAGCCGTGAGCGCTACGAAAAGAGCTATCTGCGCTGCTGCGCGGAGCTGTGCCTTTCTCCCGCGGCACGGGCCAAGATGGGTCTGATGGCGGCGCAGGGAAAAGCCGACGCCGATGATCCGCTCGCAACTGCCATGAACGGGGGCGCCGATAAGTGATCAAAGCACACCCGGCCTACCGGTATGCGCAGAAGGTGCTCAAAGGCGAGGTGAAGGCCCCAAAATATGTGATCTTGCAATGCGCCGAGTTTATCCAGGTCGCCAACGGCAAGAGTCGGAAGTACATCATCGACGAAGATAAGCTCGATCAGATTATGCGCCTGCTGAGGCTGTTGGTGATGCCGAAGGGCCTGAAAGCCTATCAGACGGTGGCGGAGGCGCTCGCCGGCTTCCAATGGCTGTTCATCGTGGCGGTGCTCTGTACCGTGTACCGCAGCAACCGCGCAAAGCGCCGGTATCAGACGGCCATCCTGGAAATCTGCCGAAAGAACGGCAAGACCTTCCTTGTGGCGGTGCTGTTTATCCTTCTGCTTCTCACAGAGCCGAAGTTTTCCAAGTTCTATTCCGTTGCGCCGGATGGTTCGCTTTCCCGTGAGGTAAAAACAGCCATCGAAGAGATCATCCGCAGCTCGCCGGCGCTGATGGGGAAGCTGAAGGGCAAAGACAAGTTCAAGATTCTGCGCGATTCTATCGTCTGCAACGTGCAGGAAAATACATATTTTCCGCTTAATTACTCGACGAGCCGCCTTGACGGTAAGCTTCCGAGCGTGTTCCTTGCCGACGAGGTTGGCGCGCTGCCGAATGCATACGCGCTGGAGGCTATGCGCTCTGGTCAGCTGACAATCCTCAACAAGCTCGGCTGCGTGATCTCCACGAAGTATCCGAAGACCAAGAATCCCTTTGAGGATGAGATCGGCTATGCCAAAAAGATCCTCGACAGCATCATTGACGACGAGACGGTCTTCGCGCTGCTCTATGAGCCGGACGATCCGACGAACTGGATGAGCGACGATCTGATCCTGATGCACGGAAATCCTCTTGCTCTGGAAGTACCGGAGATCATGGAGGACCTGAAGCAGAAGCGCCAAGCTGCCATCGAGGTCGAGGCTCGGCGCGAAAACTTCCTCTGCAAGCACTGCAATATCATCTACCAGGGCATCGGTACGGAGACGTATATCCCTGTGGCGGATGTGCAGGCCTGCAAGGTCGAGCACATCGACTGGACCGGCCGCGAAGTCTATCTCGGCGTCGACCTGTCCATGACGAACGACAACACCTCCGTTGCGATGGCAGCCTATGACGGGGAAAGTGAAAAAATCCTCGCTGATGTCGTCGCATTCGTTCCGGAAGGGCGTATCGAGGAGAAGAGCCGCGCCGAAAAGATCGACTACCGGCAGTTTATCCGCGCTATGAAGTGCATTGCCTGCGGCGACCGGACGATCGACTACGCCGTGGTTGAGGATTTCGTCTTTAACATCGAGGCGAAATACGGCGTCACGGTCATGGGGCTCGGTTTCGACCGTATGAATTGCCTCTCTTCTGCCCAGAAATGGGAAAACGGCCGTGAAGCGAACGAATTTCACCCGGCGAGCGCCGGTTATACGGTGTGCGAGGTGAAGCAGCACTCCAGCGTGCTGCATCCGGCGACGAAATGGCTCTCGGAGATGATCACAGACGGCAAATTTGCCTATGAGCCCAACGATCTGCTGGAGATCAACTTTGAAAATGCCCGCTGCACCTTCGATACCAACCTCAACCGGTATGTGAACAAAAAGCGCTCGGCGGGAAAGGTGGACATGGTGGTGGCGCTAATCAACGCCGTCCACATGCTGCAGCAGAATACGCTCTTCGGAGAGGCTCTTGAGTGGGGCGCGATCGTGATTTGATGAAGTACGAGGTGACAAAATGAGGCTTTTCGGCCGAACAATCGAGATCCGCAGCGATCAGGCATTCGATGATAAGAATCTGGACATCTCGCTGCGGGCCGCTCTGGGCGGCAGCGCCGTGACGGTAGCGAGCATTTTGAATATTCCGGCGGTCAGCGGCAGCGTCAATTTTGTCGCGGTGACGATCGCTTCGCTGCCGATCCGGCTTTACCGCACGGAAGGCGGGAAATCGACGGAAGTGACCGACGATTACCGCCTGAGACTGCTCAATCAGGAGACGGGAGATCTTCTTGACGCCTTTTCCTGGAAATGCACGCTGATTCGCGACTATCTGCTCGCGGGGAATGGCTACACCTACGTCGCGTGGGGCAAAAATCGGATCGAGGGGCTGTTCTATGTCGATCCGAACCAGGTAGGCATCGAGGTCGGCACCGATCCGATCTTCAAGTCGGCACATTTCCTGATCGGCGGCGGGCAGTACCGTGCGTATGAGATCCTCCGGCTGCTGCGCAACACGAAGGACGGCGCGACCGGTACCGGTCTCGTCACAGAAAATCCGATGCAGCTGGAGCTGATGCTCAATGCACTGAAGTATGAGAACCGCATGGTGCGCACCGGCGCGAAGAAAGGCTTTCTGAAGGCCACTTCGGGAAAAAAGCTGACGCAGAGCGCGGTCGATGAGCTTCGGAAGGGCTGGAGGATGCTCTACAGCAGCGACAGCGACGAGACCGTCGCCGTGCTCAACGACGGCATTGAGTTTCAGGATGCCGGCCAGACGGCGGTGGACAGCCAGCTCAATGAGAACAAAAACACCAACGCTCGTGAGATCTATCACCTCTTCGGCATCGCGCCGTCTATCTTTGAGGGCGGCGCGTCGGCTGAAGATCTGAAGAACACCGTGCGCTTCGCGATCAAGCCAGTCGTGATAGCGCTGCAGACGGCGCTCAACCGTTTCTGCTTGCTGGAGAACGAGAAGGGCACGCTTGCCTTTGAGATCGATATGGACGCCCTCGATGGAACGGATATGCTTGCGCGCTATCAGGCCTACGAGATCGCCGTCCGAAACGGCTGGCTGCAGCTCGACGAGGTGCGCTATGACGAAGGCCGCAATCCGCTGGGGCTCAAATTTATCCGCCTTGGCTTGGATACCGTGATCTACGATCCCGATACCAAGATGATCTATACACCGAACACCAAGGAATGGGCCAGTATCGAGAAAGGAGGGAAGCAATTTGCAGGTAGAAATCAGAGCTGACAAAGCAGGAAAAAAGAGCGTGTGCGTAAGCGGCTATGTCAATGTCGTCGAGCGCGAATCGCGCGTACTGCATGACCGCAGCGGCCCGTATATCGAAAAGATCGCGGCGGGCACTTTTGCCAAAGCCATTGCGGCCGGAGGCCCGATCGAACTGCGGTTCAATCACAGGACGATCCTCGGCTCCACAGAGGACAAGTCCGTTGAGCTGCGCGAGGACAACATTGGTCTGCGCGCGGTCGCGCCGTCGGTCACAGATCCGGCAGTTGTTGCGGCGGCCGAGAAGCAGGAGCTGCGCGGCTGGTCCTTTGGCTTCGTCAAGAAGCAGGATAGCTGGAGCACGGATGACAGCGGTATGCGCCACCGCACGCTCCATGAGCTCGAATTGCGAGAGGTCTCCATTCTCGATAAGACACCCGCGTACATTGCCACGAGCATCGAAACGCGCGGTGAGGATGAGATCCTCGTGGAGTACCGCGTCGACGTAATGGTCGGCGATGAGGGCGTCGATTACGCCAGACAGACCGAGCGCAAGGTTGAAGAAGAGACCCACACCATCACCGGAAGTGACGAATCCATGATGTTCGTCGCCTCTAAAACCGTAGAAATCTACAAGATGAAAAGGAGAATGAGAGAATGATCCCTATCAACGTCAAGAAGTATAAAGAGCGCCAGACGGAGCTGATCACCAAGCTGGAGGGCATGGTGCAGACCTGCCAGACCGAGACCCGCTCGTTCAACGAGGCCGAGCAGGGTGAGTATGCTGCCATCATGCAGGAGCTGCGTTCCATCGAGGATACCATCGGGGCCGCCGGCGTCGTGGAAGCTTCTCAGAAGAAGGTCGACAAGCCTGCCGGCGGCACGGAGCAGCGTTCTCAGGAGGAAGTGGAGACCCGCGCATTTGAGTGCTATATCCGCGGCATTGCGCCCGATGTGGAGACCCGTGCGGCGGTCAACATGACCACCGGCGACAACGGCGCCGTGATCCCCACGAGCATCGCCAATAAGATCATCGAGAAGGTCATCGAGATCTCCCCGCTGTTTTCCATGGCGACCCGTTACAATGTCGGCGGCACGCTCAACATCCCCAAGTATGACGAAAGCACGCAGAAGATCACGATGGCCTATGCTACCGAGTTTTCTGCGCTGACGAGCACCGCCGGCAAGACCACCAGCATCTCCTTGTCCGGCTTCCTCGCCGGTGCGCTGTCCAAGGTGTCCATCTCCCTCGTCAACAACTCCAAGTTCGACATTGTTTCCTTTGTTATCCGCAAGATGGCAGAGGCCGCTGCGGACTGGATCGAGAACGAGCTGATCAACGGCACTGCGAGCAAGATCGAGGGCCTTTCCTCGGCATCTGCGGCTGTCACGACCGCCGCGTCTACCGCGATCACCTCCGACGAGCTGATCGACCTGCAGGACAGCGTTCCCGATAAGCTGCAGGATGGCTGCATTTGGCTGATGACGCGCAAGACCCGCAGCGCGATCCGCAAGCTCAAGGACGGCGATGGCAATTACCTTCTGCAGAAGGACTTTACCTCTAAGTGGGGCTATACGCTGCTCGGTAAGCCCGTCTACACCTCCAAGAATATGCCGGAGATCGCTGCCGGCAAGAAGCCGGTTTTCTATCTCGACCCGAAGGGCCTCGCCGTCAAGGTCACGGAGAACCCCTCTGTGCAGGTCCTGCGTGAGAAGTTCGCAGACGAGCACGCGATCGGCGTGATCTGCTGGCTCGAGATGGATGCCAAGATCGAGAACGACCAGATGGTCGCGGCGCTGGCAATGAAGGCCGGCGGCTGAGAAAGGAGCAGGTGTTCATGAAGTATAAAGCAACGGTCAGCTTTGCCGGCGAGATCACCATGGGCCGCGGCGAGGTGCGCGATGTCAGCGATGACATCGCCGCCCCTCTTGTCGCAGACGGATACCTTGAGCCGGAGAAGGAAGCCGGCGGTCAGGCTGATCCGCCCGACAGACAGGAGGAGCTTGAGAGCCTGACCAAGGATGTGCTGAGCCAGAAGGCGGAGGAGCTGGGCGTTGATGTAAAGTCCAACTGGAACAAGGCGGACATCATCAATGCGATCCTTGAAGCCGAGAGCGCTGGTTCGGATACTTAAGGAGGGCGCGATGCTGTGCATTCCTAATGTCACGGCGGAAGAGACCGCTGTATTTGCAAGACTGTGTCTGGATAAGGATGAATATGTAGACTTGCCGGCGAGTGACCGCGACCTGTGCCGGTCGGCGCTGTCCGCGGCCATCGGCTTTGTAAAGCGCTATACGGGCATCAAGCTTGATGAGACCGCGGCGCAGAAGCAGGGCACCGGTTATGAAGTGGCCGCCGAGCTGGGGTATGCCATAAAGACGGTTGCAGCTGAGATGATCGATAACCGCCAAGTCACGATGCAGTACACCGGCCGCAATCCGACCGTCATGCAGATCCTCGATATGCACAGCGTGAATCTGCTCCCGAGCGTGGAGGAATAGAATGCGGTACGGAACGAACACCAATCTCTCGTCGCTCCTCGACCAGAAGGTGGATATTCTCCAGCTTATGCACGATGAGGACAGCGCCGCCTATGCCTGGACGATCCGCAGGACCTGCCCGGCGTATGTGGAGACAGATATCCACGACAATCTGTTTTCGACGGCCGGTACGAGAGCGCGCGGTGCAAAGCTCACCATTCGCACGGACAGCAGGCTCACGCTGCATGAAGCTATGCGCTGGAACGGCAAATTCCTGTTCTTGACGTCGATCGAGCTTTCCGAGCAGCGTGACCGGCAGGAGCTTCAAGCCGCGGTGTGTGAGAGCGTGACACTGACAGCGCGGCCGCAGGACCGGACGGGACGCGACACCTATAATCGTCCGGTCGCCGTGAGCGTTCCGAGCTTCACATTCCCCGGCATCCTGACGGAGAAATACTTCCGCAATGAAGCGGACGACGTCTACCGCGCGGAGGTGCAGCAGTGCGTGCTGGTGACTCCGAAGGTCATTGTGCTGCGTGCCGGAGATCTGGTGCAGAAGGGGAACGAAACGCCATACACCGTGCGTCAGGTGCTCGACCTTGACCCATACAAGAACGAGTACGTGATCGAGCGCAGCTGGGAGGCATAATGCAGAGCGTTGAGATCAGCGGGCTGAAAGAGATCCAGAAAAAGCTGGAGGGCTATCCGGAGGCCATGAAGAAGGCACGCAGCGAGTTCTTCGAGGAGGCCGGACGAGAGATGCTCTCCACGGTGCGCCGCCGCATCGGCGGTCAGGGCTATGTGGCGAATGTGCAGGATCGGCACGTCGGTTCCGGCAGAGGCTATGCAGCCGTCCGCGCCAAGGCAAAAACCGAACTAAGAGGTTATGCTGCCGGATATGTAACCAACGCACTGGAAGGCGGACACGTGCAAACGCCAGGTCGGTATGTTCCGGCAATGGGCAAGAAACTCAAAGCTAATCGTGTAAAAGGAAAGTATATGTACCGCAAGACAGCCGCTGAGCTGCCGCAGATCGCCGAAAGAGGCGCGCAAGAAATCGAGAAGAAGGCCATGGCCTACCTGGAGGGGAACGGATGAACAGCACGGAGATTCTGGACGCCGTCAACGCGCGTCTGCTGGAAAAGTGGCCTGAGCGCACCGTCTACATCAACGTCTGCCCGGAGGACTATGATCGCCCTTCCTTCTGGCTCGAGGTCACGCGCGACGACCGCACGCCGGTCACGCGGCGCATGACGAAGCGGAATGTACAGATCCGGCTTACACTGCACGATGAGGCCGACGAGCACTATGACATCAGCTGGGCAAGGCTCAACAACGATGTATCGGCGTGCCTGAAGCTTATGATGCAGGTCCTGCGTGTGGGAACGCGCAGGCTGCTGCCGCAGCTGCAGAGCATGCCGCGGGACGTTGACAGAGCCGCTATTCTGCTGAATCTTGAATTTATGGAAAGCAATGAAGAGGCCGCACCGGAGATCCCGGCGGCGGACTCTTACCAGATCTCCGTGCAGGTAAACGGCGGAGAAATTTATCAAAGGAGCGAATGAGTATGGGACTGCCTGAACTCACTTTTACCCTGAAAAAAGCCGCGGAGACGGTATCCACCCGCATTTCCCGCGGCGCAGTCGCGCTGATCCTGCGCGATGCCAAAGCGAACGGCGTACACGTCGTTTGCCAGGAGAGCGATATCCCGACGACGCTCGGCGCGGACAATATCGCATACATCAAGCGTACACTGATGGGCTACATCAACCGCCCGAGCGCTGTGTACGTCTCCGTTGTGCCGGCGGCCGGAACGATTGCGGCAGGCTTCGGTGCACTGGCGGCCTACACCTATGACTACATCGCGGGCCCGCCCGACATCTCTGCTGAAGACGCCACGGCGCTTGCCGCGCTCGTCAAGGAGCGCCGCAAGCTGCGCTATATCGGCAAGGCGGTACTGCCCAACACTGCGGCGGATTATGAGGGCGTCATCAACTTTGTGTCTGCCGGTATCGCCGCCGGCGGCAAGACGGCTTTCTCTGCCGCGGCTTACTGCTCGCGCATTGCGGGTATGCTGGCCGGTACCCCCGCTCAGTGTAGCGCGACCTATGCGCAGCTGAGCGAGGTGACCGGCGTGACGGCGACCGAGAACCCCGACGCAGCGGTCGACGCCGGCAAGCTCTTCATCATCGACGACGGCCGCGTGCGCAAGCTGAGCCGCGCCGTGACCAGCAAGGTCACGATCGGCGACACGGAACCCGAGGCGCTCAAGAAGATCAAGATGACCGCGGCCATCGACCTGATCCGCTACTATGCCGTCTCGAGCGTCGAGGACGACTACTTCGGCAAGTGCGCCAACACCTACGATGACAAATGTGTCCTGCTGCTGGCGATGCAGGACTACCTCAAGAGTCTGGAGAACTCCAAGGTGCTGGAGAGCGGCTCGTCCGGCGCGGTGCTCGACGCTGACGCGACGCGCAAGTATCTCATCACCGCCGCCGGCGACGATGCCACCGAGGCGGAGCGCATCAAGAAGCTCAGCGACAATGAGGTCATCAAGGAGAACACCGGCAGCAAGGTGTTTTTGAAGCTCTACGGTAACATCATGGACGCCATGGAAGACTTCGCCATTGTTTTCGAGGTCTCCCCAAGCGTCATTGCAGCCTGATAGGAGGAAACACACATGAGTGAAGCTATTGACGCCGCGCTGGTACGCAGCGGCACATGGGGCAGCCTGTGGATCGACGGCGAACAGGTCGCCGAGTGCTACGGCTGCCAGGCTAAGATCAGCAAGACCAAGGAGAGCGTTCCTCGTTGCCGCGCCATGATGGAGGACAGCAAGCTCGTATCCACCAAGGGTACCGGCTCCATCCGCATCTACAACGTGACTTCCCGCCTCATTGAGCTGGAGGGCGAGGCGCTCAAGACCGGCAAGGACCTGCGCCACACGATCATCAGCAATCTGGACGACCCCGATAACCCGAACAACCAGCGCATCGCGCTCATGGGCGTCAGCTTTGACGACCTGACGCTCGCGGACTGGGAGGCCGCCAAGCTCGGGCAGATCGAGTCCCCGTTCACATTCAACGACTATCAGATGCTGGACACCTGAAAGTATTGCGCAGCACCGCCGGGAGACCGGCGGCGCTGCGCATAGTCAAATCTGGAGGAAATTATGGAAAATACCATCGTCAATCAGAATGCCGCCGCAGAGCAGCCGTCTGTGCTGGATCTGCTGCTGGGCGAAAAGGTCGTCAATGTGGCGAAGCACCTGCCGACGGCCAAGTTTGAGATCCCGCGCCTGAGCGAAGCAGCCGGCGCGCCGGTCATCTTCACGCTTCAGGCCCTGCCCTACGGGCGTGTGCAGGACGTCAGACGTCTTGAGCAGGACGCCGAGCTTCAGATCCTGCTGGCAGGCTGCATCAATCCCGACCTGAAGAGCGCGCCGCTGCAGCACAAATTCGGCGGGATCACGCCGGCAGAGACGCTCAAGGCGATGCTGCTGCCCGGTGAGATCGCCGATCTAAGCCGTGAGATCGAACGTCTGAGTGGTTATCGCCGCGCGACCATCGAAAAAGTAAAAAACGCCTGACGGAGGGCAGCGACCCGGAGCTGGGGTTGGCCTATTACCTCTTCCACGTGCACGGCATCCTGCCGGGTGACTACTACGGCCGACCGCAGGGAGAAAAGGACCTCATCTGGGCGCTGTCCTCCTATGAAGCAACCGCACGCGACCGCCCTGCGCCGCGCAGCAAAGCCATCAAGATCACGCGGGGTAAAAAATAAAGCCGCCCCCTCGGGCGGCTGAGACTCTAAAAGAAAAACGGAAGCAATACAGCGATCAGAAGGGAGACTGCTATTGTGATGATAGATGTCTTCGTTATAGGTATCACGCTCCGTACTTCTGTTTCATTGTAAAAAGGTTGCTGCACCCAAAAACAGGGCAAGCGCAACAGTGGCCATACAAAGCCAAAAGTCAACATCAAGCTGTTCAGAAAACCTCACACCGTTAAGGTATTCAAAGGAATGTGACTTGAACCATCGCACACCGAAAAACACAGCAGCAGCAAAACTCAGCAAAAAGAGGAAAACCATATACACAACCTCCTTCTTTCCGTTCATTATATGCGTTTTTATTACAAAGTCAACAGAAAGCGGTGATTTAATGCCGGAAACATCCATTGTAATCAAAGCCACCGACCGATATTCCGATGTTCTCAAAACGTTGTCCAAAACGACCAAGGCTTTCACCAAGGATGTAGACAGTCTGGAAGAGGGCCTTTATGCCCTCAACAAAAACAAATATACGCTGAAGCTTGATGCCAAAAAAGCACAGCAGGCTCTTAAGGAAGCCGAAAAGCAGTTTGACCTGACTCACAGTGCCGCAGACGGTTTGAAAATGGAGCTGGCACAGGCAAACTACGACAATGTTGTCCGCAACCTTAATGCTGTTACCAAGGAAGCACGAAACACAGAGAAGGAACTCTCTAAACTGGAGAATCGCTCTGGTGGCGGTGGCGGAGCTGCGAATTTTGGTAAAAGTGTTGTTCAGGCACTTGCCATCAGCGGGATCACCGACAGTGCAAAGCAGCTTCTTTCTCAAGGGGCTACAACGCTTGCAGGAAGCGCTTTCGGAAATGAGGGCGGAATGCTCTTTTCCAATGCGCTTTCTATGGCAACCTCGGGCGCCTCTGCCGGGTTTATGGTCGCAGGTCCGGCCGGCGCGTTGGTCGGCGCAGGGATCGGCGGTTTAGTCGGTCTCGGTTCGGGTGCATTACAAAGCTACGAATCGCGGGATTCTGCTTTCAAATCCTACGTGCAGGACTCGGTGCAGGAGCAGCTGGACGAGCAAAGCAAATCGCTGACGAGCGGCAGTACGATCGCCGCGGGGCGCGAGACCGACAAGATCTCCTTCGCGACGCTGTTCGGCAGCCAGGAAACGGCCGACAGCTATCTTTCCGACCTTGTCAGAATGGCCAACTCGACGCCGTTTCTTTACGACGACCTGACGAGCATGAGCAAGACGCTCGCAACCTACGGCTACGATGCAGACAGCATCCTGCCGGTGTTGCAGACCATCGGCGATGCCGGCGCGGCGCTTGGTCAGTCTACGAGCGATATGAACTCGGTGGCCACTGCCATCGGTCGTATGAAGAGCAGTAACAAGACATCGCTTGAGTACCTCAACATCCTCAACGACCGTGGTATCGGCGCTGTTGGTATGCTTGCGGACGCTTACGGCGTGGATCAGGGCACGATGTACAGCATGATCTCCAAGGGAGAGATCGCCGGGCAGGACGCTGCTAGGATCATTCTGGACGCGCTCTCAGACAGCTTTGCAGGGTCAATGGAAGCCCAATCCAAGACCTTCAGCGGTATCACATCCACCATCGAGGGCCTGCAGCAGGAGCTCGACAACGCCATGGGCGAAGGATACAACCAGACGCGTATGCAAGGGCTTGAAGCGCAGAAGGAATGGCTCGACGGCGACAACGGTCAGGAAATGCAGGAGGCCTATGCTGCGATTGGTGCCTGGAAGGCCTCGCTGGAAAATGCCAAGGAGCAGTACATCCGCGACGCGATGAATGACGCCATGGGCAGTGAAGCGTATAAAACCGCCGAAGCCGAGGGTGACGCCGCCGAGATGGGCCGTATCCTGATGCAGGCGAAAATCGCCGGCATGAACGAATATAACGCCAACGAGGGAAAGGACGAAGAGCTTGCGCAGGAGCTGAGCCTTATCGAATCCGTGCGTAACGATGCGGCACTCAACTCCGCTTACTGGGACGCCGGTTACACACTGGGACAGGAATTTTCCAAGGGACGTACTGCCGCAACAAATGAAGCAATGGTAGAAGAGGCGTGGAGGCTTTCCGGACGCACCAAGGGGCGTCATGTCACAAACTGGAACGCTCGCGCGATTGGCATTGACTATGTCCCTTATGATAATTTCCCCGCCCTGCTGCATGAAGGTGAAAAGGTCCTGACGGCCGGTGAGGCCAGGCAGGAGAAAAACGGCGTCGGTGGCATTCAGATCGTCATCAACGGCATGACGGTGCGTGAGGACGCCGACATCGATCGCGTGGCGCAGGCGCTGCTGAGCAAGCTGGAAGAAGCCAACATGAGGGGGTAACGCCATGCAATTCTGTTTTATCGCGAACGGCGACGTGCTGACGCTGCCGATCACGCCGGCCACCTACGATTGGACGACCGGAAAGAATATCGAGACCATCAATATTTCTCAGCTCGGCGACGTGTACCTTCCCGGCAACCGCAGCCGGCACAGCGGCACGATCGAATGCTTGCTGCCATCTCAGGATTATCCGTTTAATCAGCCTGGGACGATCCTTGACCCCGGTTATTATCTGGAGCCGCTGCGCTACTGGGCGGCTGAAAAGATCCCCGTGCGATACATTGTGACAGAAAGCGATATCAATGCGCTTGTGTACATCGAGAGCGTGACCGAAAAGGAGCAGGACGGCACGGGCGACGTCTACTGCACGATCGCACTGCGCGAGTACGTGGATCTGGAAGCCCAGGAGGTCGCAACGCTCAACACGACGCGCTATACCGGCAACAGTGGCCGCAAGAGCGACGCCGCAAAGGACATCACCTATCACCGCGTCGTCTCCGGAGACACGCTCAGCATGCTCTGCCGGCGCACCTACGGCGACGGCACGGCGAGCTACTACAACGCCCTTGCCAAATATAACGGCATCAGCAATCCGCACCTGATCTACGTCGGGCAGACGATCAAGCTGCCGCCGAAGGATATTCTTCTGGGAGGCGGCTGATGGAGATCTATTTGACACATGACCAGTCGACCCGTCGCATCACGGATATCCTGCTCAACTGGTCCTGGAGCGGCGATAAGTCGACGCTGGTGCGCCAGCTCGTCGCCGAGATCGTTTTTGATGAGTCGACCGGCCTGCCCGTCCCTCAGATGGGCGACGCCGTGATGATGACGGACGACTCCGGCAATCCGATTTTTGACGGAGTCGTGCTTCGCAGAAGCGCCGGCAGCGAAGAGACGAGCATGAGCTTCACGTGCTTCGACCGCGGAATCTACTGCCGGCGCAACGACGGCACCTACAAATTCCGCGACGCGACGCCGGAAAGTATCACCCGCCAGGTCTGCGCCGACTATGAGATCCCCATTGTGTCGCTGCCGTCGACCGGCGTGAAGATCAGCCGCAAATTTGCGGGCGTCGCACTGGATAAGATCTTTGAAACGGCCTGGACACTGGCCACACAGCAGACCGAGGACAAATATGCCATCACCTACACGCCGAAAGGCCTTCTGGTGGCCGTCCGAGACGTCAGCGAGCGCAGCATCGTGCTCAAGGCCGAATCTAACCTGATGGACGCCAGGACGGTGGAGGACGCGACAAACATAGTCAACAGCGTGGCCATCTACGACGCCGACGGCAGCTTTCAGCGCCGCGTGGGTACCGATGATGCGCAAAAGCTCTTCGGCATGATGGAGCGCCATCTGACCGAAAATGCCTCATCTGACGTCGATATCGACAAAGAGGCGCAAAAACTCTTGGACGACGGCGTCATGACGCAGACGGTCACCGTCGACGTCCTTGGGGATCTCTCACTGATCACCGGCCAGACGGTCGTTGTACGGGAGAACAAGACCGGCCTGCAGGGGATCTTCTGGATCGACGCCGATGTCCATACCTGGAAGCGCGACAATTACTACTGCAAGCTGACACTCAACTGCCGGAATGTCGTTTCCGGCAGCACTGCTGGAGGTGAATTGACATGAGCGAAAGCGCCCGCGATCCCTATGTCGGGATCAACCAGCATATTTCGCAGCGCGCCAACAAGGAGCAGCACCCGACCTACACGATCGGCAGGATATTATCGCTCGATCCGATCAAGATCCGCGCCGACGGCATCGACCTTGAGAAAGAGGATCTCCGCGTGGCGGAGTCTATGCACCCCAATTTTATCGCTGACCTTGAAGCCAGAGAAGGGGTTGGCATCAAGACCCGGCTGCCTGAAAAGGTTGTACAGGTATTGGAAAGTGGCATCGGACCATTTTTGTTTCTCAGGCCAGAGGAGTATGTATTTGGGTGGGTTGTTCTCAATGTCGACGATGAGGTTTTACTCATGCGTTCTAACGACGGGCAGACATACTACCTCATTGACAGGATGGTGGCAATATGAACATTTTCCCCTTGCTGGAATCTCCCGTGCCCGAATCGGACACTGCGCTGCCGCTGGCACGTGAAGTGCGGTGGGATTTTTCAAAGGATGAACCTGTGTGGCATGGTGGGAACCCTGCAGAGGTGACCGGCGCGGAAGCTGTGCTGGTGTGGGCATGGAACACAATCAATACGTCGCGCTACCTGCACGACGTATTCACCCACAACTATGGGCAGGACCTGCAGAGCCTGATTGGCGAGCCGTACGGAGACGACATTCGACAGTCAGAGGCAATTCGCTGTATCCGCGAGGCATTGGAGATCAATCCCTACATCAAGACTGTCCACCAAATCAGCGTGCGGTTTGAAGGGTCAACACTGCATCTGTCTTTCAAGGCAAAAACTATTTACGGGGAGGTAATACTCAATGACGGAAAAATCGCCCTTTGAGAGCATGACTCCGGAAAGCATAAAGTCCGAAGTGCTCGGGCGTGTGATCAATGCCGGCGTCGATGTGGATGCCCGTGAGGGCAGCTATGCCAATGTACTTTTGAGCGAGGCTGCCTACGTCATGTGGAAATACGGCCAGACACTGAATGGTTTTATCGACATTCTGTTTCCGAGCGCCAACAGTGGGCGTTACCTCGATCTGCATGCAGCGCAGATCGGTATGACCCGTCAGCCCGGCGCAAAAGCAGAGGTAACAGTGACATTCTCGGGTGTGGACGGCACGAAGATCCCATCAGGGACCGTTGTGTGCACGCCGAGCGCGCTGCGCTTCCTGACAACAGAAGAGGTCACCATCGCTGCCGGGCTTGCCAGCGTGCGCTGCATCGCTGAGGATATCGGCGCGGACTACAACGTGCCGGAGGCGACCGTCACGCAGATGGCGGTCAATATCCACGGCGTGCATGGCGTAACCAACGCGGCCGCCGGCGTCGGCGGCGCAGATGAAGAGAGCGACGCAGATCTGTGGGCACGCTATCACGAGCGCCGCACAGAGCCGATCACATCCGGCAACGCCAACCACTACGTGATGTGGGCAAAGGAGGTCACGGGTGTCTCCTATGCCCGCTGCATCCCGCTGTGGAACGGCAATGGCACCGTCAAGGTCATCATTGCCGGCGCGGACAAAAAGCCGCTGGACGACACGATCGTGACCGCTTGCGCGGAACACATTGAGGCAGAGCGCCCAATCGGCGCGACGGTAACGGTGGTCTCGGTCACGGAGGTTGAGATTCCGGTCGTTGCCAAGATCAAACTCGTCAATGCTCATAGCCTCGACGAGGTCAAAGCGGATCTTTCTACGGCGGTCAGTGCGCTGCTGGCAGCACTGCCGTTCGCCGAAGAACAGAGCGTACCGTACAGCCGGTTCCTCGCGTGCCTTCTGCAGTGCGCAGGCGTAGCGGATTACAGCACATTCACTGTCAATGGAGCAAAGACGGCGCTGCGCATCAACTCTGGCACGATTCCCGTGCTCGGCACTGTTGATGTAACGACCTATTAAGGCGGTGGAGCATGGAGAATCGCGAGAAAGTACCCGTTCGGTATCGTAAAAATGCACAGACAGCCGCGCTGCTCGACACGCTCGGGCTTTCCGCTCAGCAGATGGCAGATCTCGTGGAAGACGTCAAAAAGCAGTTTTTTATCGAGACGGCCACATGGAGCCTGCCGCTCTGGGAGTATCAGGTCGGTATCACGCCGCCCGCGAACGCGACGGAAACCTCGCGCCGCAATGCGATCAAGGCCCACCTGCTTGCTGGCGGCAACACCAACGCTGACACGGTCCGCGACATGGCCACAGCGATGACGGGCTACGCTGCACGCGTCATCATGAACGACGACTATAGCTTCACGTTGGAATTCCTTGGCGAGACGGATGACCTTGTTGAGTTAGATCTGAGCAGCCTGACCGATTCCGTCAATCTCATCAGTCCGGCGCATCTGCGCTTTATCATTGCCGGCCTGACGTGGGAACGGTTTGAGGCAGTCAACATGACGTGGGCAAAGCTCGAGAATATGAACATGACATGGGAACGGTTGGAAGAGTCCGTGCCCATCGTCGGGATGAAACAGTAAAGGAGTGCAATATGAGAAGTCAGGGACAGTTTGGTGCCAATTACAGTGTGAATGGGCACCGCACGAGCGGCGAGCGCCGCGTCGACTTTAATAAGGGGTATAGTTTCCTCTTCGAACGCTGCTTTGAAGAAAATACCTTGGAGGAAATTGAGAAAATCGACTGGTCTCATGTCACTGTGAAGACACTGGATGCGAACTATCCTCCCTGCAGTCTTCCTGAAGGATATTCCTTCGTTGTCAAAGATATTCAGTACATCAAGTGCTACGACAGCTTTGAGGTGACGATCGAGGTCGACAAACAGTACTGGGGCGATGTGACGCCCTATCAGGCGCAGATTGCCGAGCTGACGGCGGCATCCGAGGCCAAGGACAGTGAGCTTTCCGAGAAAAACGCCCTGATAGCGGAAAAGGCGCAGCAGATCGCGCAGAAAGACAGCAAAATTGCGGAAATGGCAGACGCCGAGCAGGCGGCGAAGATCCTGCTCGGCGAGGCCGACTAACGGGGATGTGATAGGATGACCGCCTACGAGCAGGCCGATCAGGAGCGCAAGCAGCTATGGGATAGAAAAGAGCTCGTCAAATCGCAGTTAAAGGACATCGTCAATCCGGAAGAGCTCGCCAAGCAGAAAAAACGCTATGGCATTCTTGAGGCAATGTATGAAGAAGCCCTGCTGCGTATGGAGGCTGCCCGACCGCCGAAGGACAAGCGGCGGAAGGCCCCCAAGCAGCGCAGGATCGCTCTTTATATGGAAGGCGTCCTTGAATCCGAAAACGCTTGCCGCGGCGAAGCTAAAGACGGTGCTGTTGCCGATATTTTCGGGAATACGGTGCGTTGGACGGATCTTGACATTGATCCGGATGACGAAGGCAAAAAAGCCCGCCTGATGCGATGCCTCAAGCGCGGAAAAGCTGCCTGCTCGCCTCGGCAGCAGGAAATGCTTGATTTGTTTTTGCAGGGGAAATCGATTCGGGAAATTGCAGAAGCAACGGGGGTGGATAAGACCACAGTGTCGAGAACTCTAAAGCGCGCAAAGAAAACGATCAACGAAATCGAAGGAGCCATGCGCAACGAAGAGCGCGCAGAAGCTCGGGGCGTTATTGATTTTTCTTCAAGAGAAGTGGCCGAGGACATTCTTTCTTCCCTGACCGAAACGCAAGCCGTTTACTTATATCTTTACTACGGGGAATGGTTAAGCCTGCGGGATATCGGCGAATTGCTCGATAAGAGCCACGTTTCCGTATGCAATGGAATCCACCGCGCAGTAAAAAGGATCCGCGAAAAATTTAACGATAATGAGGACTTGATGCTCTGCGGTGTTGAAGACCTTGAACCCATGCTATATGAGATATATCAACAGCCGGATATCGAACACCTCGTGCCTCAGCGGGCAAAAGATGCTGCAAAGCACGCCTATGCGAAACGGAGGTTCCCAGAAAACATGGAAAAGAGGAACTTGCGCCATAGGGAAATATGGAACGAACCGATATGGGCACAACGAAGAATTCGTAAAGTCAATGACAGCAGACTGCTCCGCGCTCTGCAAGACGCGGCAGCACAGCGCGCCACATCGGTGTTAAATCTGTTGTCAAAGCTGATCACTTATGCACGAAAGAAGATTTTGAAAGGAGTCGATTCCTATTATGAGTGGAAAAAGCTACACTGAGCGCGCACGCGCGCTGAGGCCCTATATCGAGCAGGCCAGCGAAAGCCTGCCGGACAGCGACGCAGCAAAGGCCGTTGAGATGTTCCCGCGCTGGGCGGATCACATCGGCGAGACCGTCAAGCCCGGCGACCGCCGCAGCGATACGGACGAAAGCGGCGTACTGCACGTCTACCGCGTCAACAAAGGTCAGGGCCACACCACGCAAGAGAACTGGCCACCGCACTCCACCCCTGCCATGTGGACGATCATCAACGTCGACCACGCGGGCACGCAGGACGACCCCATTCCCGCAGCGCGCGGCATGGAGTACGAATACGGCAAATATTACCTCGACGGCGAGGACGGCAAGGTGTACCTCTGCGAGCGCACGGGCGAGCAGGCAGGCGGCAAGATCACGCTGCAATACCTGCCGCACGAGCTCATCGGCAACTATTTCACGGCGGTGAGCGCATGACGGCGGCGTTGATTTCCGCCGCAGCGGCGGTGGTGGTAGCGCTCATCGAGGCCATCGCCGCCCGCGACCGTCGGCGCGACAAGAAGGAGCGCGAGAAAGCCGCCGAGCAACAGAAGATGCAGGAGCAGCTGATTCTCAAGCTCATCGAGGGCAGCTGGGCGGCTATCGCGCTGGGTGAGGCGACGGCGAAGGCGATGCAGCGTATTCCGGACGCACACTGTAACGGGGACATGCACGCCGCACTGGACTACGCCGCCGAAGTGAAGCACAAGCAAAAAGAATTTTTGGCCGAGCGGGGAATTCACTCCATCCTCGATAACGGGGCGGCGGCATGAAAGCGCTGAAAGCCCGCTGGGACAAGATGAAAAAGCGGGATAAGTACATATCCATCGCCATTTTCAGCCTGACGTGGTACACCGTCGCCTCGCTCACCATGACGGCACTCGGCGTACCGCCGCCCGACGTGCTGACGGAACGGTGGTTCAAGGCATGGACGACGGAGCTTGTTGTGGTGGCAGGCATCAAGATTTTCAGAAAGGACGACACAACACTATGAATAACGATTTACTGAAAAAGAGACTGGCGAACCTGTGCAGCGTGAAGAGCATTGTGACGATCGCCGCGACCGGCGCGGTGATCTACGGCTTTGTCGCCGGCAAGATCACAGGCGAGCAGCTCATGCTGATCTACAGCTCGATCATCGCGTTCTACTTCGGCACGCAGAGCCAGAAGACGCAGGACGCCATTGACAAGGGGGCGTAAAGGCATGAACATCCGCAAATATCCCGCGAACGCGGGCAACGTCGGCGGCACGCGCGCGGCGAGCGGTATCCGCTACATCGTGATCCACTACACCGGCAACGACGGAGACACGGCGATGAACAACGCCAAATACTACGCATCGAACGTCGTGAAGACGAGCGCGCACTACTTCGTTGACGCGAAGGAGGTCATCCAGAGCGTGGACGATCTGCGCGTTGCGTGGGCGGTCGGCGGGAACAAGTACCCGTCCTGTCCGCAGACGGGCGGCGGGACGCTGCACGGGCGCTGCCTGAACGCAAACAGCATCAGCATTGAAATCTGCGACGCGAAGAAGGACGGCGTTTACGCGCCGGACGCGCGCGCCGTGGAGCGTGCGCTTGCGCTGACGCGTGAGCTGATGAAGAAGTACAACATCCCCGCGAGCAACGTCATTCGCCATTTCGACGTGACGGGCAAGCTGTGCCCCGCGTACTGGTCCGGCAAGGAGAACGCGGGCAAGTGGAAAAAGGAATTCCACGGCAAGCTGACGGCGCCCGATTACCGCGCGCAGCTTCAGAAGCGCGCGGGGTTGACGGACGGCACGATGGATTACCTCTCGGCGTATCAGTACGGCGATGACTTGATCCGCAAGCTTGCGACGATGCGCTGACTGTCTAAGCACAAAACACCCAGACAGCAAAAGCTGACTTGTTACTACCTAAATCTGCACTCCTATAATGGGGACAGTATAAAGCGCCCGAATCGCTACCAATTTGTGCCTCGCTTCTGAGACAGAAAAAGGTAGTAATTTCGGGCGCTTTTTGTTCCACGTTTGTTCCACGAAATGACAGAAAAAAACAAAAATCGTCAAATGACATGAAATACAAAATGAAGAAAATTAAGAAATATCAAGCAACACGGAGACTGCGAAAAGAAAGCGAATATAAAGAACCTCTTTCGAGTCCTGTACCGCGCACCAGAAAAAACCTTGAAGCTTCAGTGGCTTCAAGGTTTTTTTATTGCCCTGAGGTGCCATTTACCCTTTATCGTACCCTTTATAAATTGAGAACATTTGTAATGAAACCTTCCATATGCATTCCTCCCATCTGTGAATTGCAACCGGAATCCATCTTTTTCTCATTGCCGATTCAATCTATTGGGTGACACGAACTCTATAACTGCCGTGTACGCGGGCGAAAGGTGATGGATTTTTACCGCAAACATACCGTTGCGGTAGTGAGCTGATTGTGCTATGATTCATCAAAAAGGCACAGGCCCGGCCTGTTTTCCCGCGTCCTGCGGCACAGGATAATAGGGAAGCGGAAACGGCGGGCGGGACCTTGAAAATTGACAAAACAGAAAGGATCACTTGACGATGAAACCCAAATTTGACGGCTACGCGGCGCAGTACGACGCCTGGTTTATGGAAAACGAAAACGTGTTCCAGAGCGAATTCCGCCTGTTTGAAAAGGCGATCGGCGATATTTCGGGGAAGCGCGTGCTCTCCGTCGGCTGCGGCAGCGGCCTGTTCGAGAGTATGATCGACTGCAAGAACATCGAGGGCATTGAGCCCTCGCGCGACATGGGCGCGATCGCGCAGAAGCGCGGTATCAACGTCATCGCCTTCGGCGCGATCGAGGAGGTCGAGCTTGAGGAGAACGCCTACGACATCATCTATTTGAACGGCAGCTCCAGCTATATGGAGGACCTGACGCGCGCGTTCGACGTGTGCAAAAAGGCGCTCAAGCCGAACGGCAAGTTCATTTCGCTGGATGTGCCCAAGGAGAGCGCGTTCGGCTTCATGTACCTTCTCGCCAAGGCCGTTGGCACGTTCGACCACCCGTCCCTGCGCGGTGTCATGCCCAAACTGCCGTATCCGCTCGAACTGTGCTGCGCGGGCGTGTGGCACTCGACCGAGGAAAAGGTCGACGCGCTCAAATCGCTCGGCTTCCACGATTTTGACTTCTACCAGACGCTCTTGAAGAACCCTATGTACACCAACGAGAGCGTGGAGGACGTCGTCCCCGGCTATCAGAGCGGCGGCTACGTCGCGCTCATCGCCCACAAATGAGCGGGGAGAACAGAGTGAAGCTCTCCGAGAGGATCTACGAGCGGGCAAAGGCGCTCTGGCCGCGGTATCTGACCCATCCGTTTGTGACGGAGATGGCGGACGGCACGCTGCCGAAGGAAAAGTTCCGCTACTATATGGTGCAGGATTATCTGTACCTGCGGGATTACGTGAAAATTTTTGCGGCGATCCTTCAGAAAACCGACGACTTCGAGCAGATCCGCTTTTTGAGCGGGGAGATGGCGAACACGATCGACGAGACGTTCCGCACGCATCTTCCGTACATGAAGCGCCTCGGCGTCACGGAGAAGGAGATCGCCGATGCGCGCCCGCACATCGACAACAGCGCCTACAGCCATTACATGCTCTGCGAGGCGCAGGCGGGGGATGTGCTGACGGGGCTCGTGACGCTTTTGAACTGCTCGTGGAGCTATGCGTATATTGCCGAGCAGATGGCGGAGCGCTGCCCAAGCGCCCTGCACGATGAGAACTACGGCGCGTGGTTCGCGGGCTACATTTCCGAGGAGTACCGGCGGACGAATCAGGCCTTGATCGACCGGATCGACGCGCTCGCCGAAGTGATCGACGAAAAGAAGGCGCAGCGGCTCTGCGAGATCTTCGAAAATTGCTGCCTATTTGACCTGCGCTTCTGGGACATGGTCTACACGATGGGCGAGAACTGAACAGGAAAGAAAAGCCGGAGCAGCCTGAGCTGCTCCGGCTTTTTCATTGAAAAGAAAGGAAATTCACGGTTCCACGTTGGCGTGCTCCATCAGGTCGATGAGTACGCGGATGCCCTGCAAATACGAGCGGACGAGAAGACGCTCGTTCGTGCCGTGCACGCCGGAGGCGGCCTCCGCGGGCTCGGTCATAAACGGGCTGCACCGCAGGCACGTGTCGCAGATCTCCTCATAGCGGTGCGCGTCCGTCGCGCCCACGGTCATCGACGGGATGAACACGACGTCCGGGAAGTAGCGCTGCATGCTCTCGACCACTGTGCGGTAGCCGTAGCCGTCGCGCTTTGCGATGGCGGAGGGATCGTTGGCCTGCAAAAAGCGCATCTCAACGCCTTTGTCCTGCACTGCCTCGCGGCAGTGGGCCATGACGCTCTCGACCGTGTCTCCGTCCGCCAAGCGGAAGTTGATGACCGCGGTCATATCCTGCGGCATCACGTTGCACGCGGCGCTGCCGCCGCGGATCATCGTGGGCGCGATAGTGGTGGTGACAAACGGGAAGAGGTCGGGCGAGCCCATGCAGCAGGCCGCGATGGCGTCCGCGTTGCCCGCAACATCCTGCACGAGAGTCTTGAGCGGCTCCTGCGTGATATAGGGCGCGAGCGTTTCAAACGCGCCGGTCATGGCGCTGTTGAGGCGCACGGCAAACGGCGCGCGCGTGATGTCGGCGATCGCACCGGAGAGACGCCCAAGTGACGTGCCGCCGTAGGGGCGGCTCGAATGCCCGCCGATGCTGTGGACGGAGAGCTCCAAATCGGCATAGCCCTTTTCCATCAGCTGCACGCTGACAATGGACGTCTCCGGCGCGCCGAAGGCCGTGCCGGGCTCAATTTTGCAGCCGCCCTCGTCAAGAACGAATTCGAGCGTCACGCCCTGCGCCTTCAAATGCTCGGCGATGGCGAGCGCGCCTAAGTTGATGGTCTCCTCGTCGTCGCCGAAGGCGAGATACGCCGTGCGGGCAAAGGACTTGCCGCGGGCGAGCAGATATTCCGCGGCCTCCAGCACGCCGAAGACCTGCTCTTTGATGTCAAGCGTGCCGCGGCCCCAGATATAGCCGTCCGCGATGTCGCCGGAAAAGGCGAGATGCGTCCAGTCCTGCTCTGTGCCCTCAACAACGGGAACGACGTCCTGATGCGACATGTAGAGGCAGGGGCGCAGAGAAGCGTCGCTGCCGGGGATGGTGATGAGCACGGCGTGGTGGCCGATGCGCTCAAACGTGCCCACGCGCATGATGTTGGGGTAGCTTGCCTTGATGTGCGCGTGCAGCTTGTCGAACTCCGTGTAGTCCGTCCGGCTGTGGTCAAAGTAGTTGATGGTCTTGCACCGAATGGCGGCGGACAGGCGCGCGGCCGCACCCTCGCCGTCCAAGTCAGGATAATTGCCCTCCAGGGCAAAAAAATCGGTCACTTTTTTCTGTATCATGCCATTTTGTCCTCCAGATAGCGGCTGAGAAACTCACGCGTGCGCGGCTCCTTGGGGTTACCGAAGACCTCCTTGGGCGAGCCCTGCTCTAAGATAACCCCCTGATCCATGAAGACGACGCGGTCGCTCACTTCCTTGGCAAACGCCATCTCGTGCGTGACGACGACCATCGTCATGCCCTGCTGGGCGAGGTTTTTCATGACGTCCAGCACCTCGCCGACGATCTCGGGGTCGAGCGCGGAGGTCGGTTCATCGAAGAGCATGATCTCCGGTTCCATGCACAGCGCCCGCGCGATGGCGACGCGCTGCTTCTGCCCGCCGGAGAGGCGGCGGGAGTCGGCGTGGATGAAGTCGGCGAGGCCGACGGTCGTTAAGTGCTTGATGGCCGTGGCCTCGGCCTGCGTCTTGGGGATGTGCTTGACGTCCATGGGAGCGAGGGTGCAGTTGTCGAGCACAGACTTGTTGTTGAAGAGGTTAAAGCCCTGGAACACCATGCCGATCTTCTGGCGCAGGGCGTTCAGGTTGACCTTTAAGTCCATTAAATCCTGCCCGTCGAACCAGATGTGGCCAGAGTCGGCCTCTTCCAGTAAGTTGATGCAGCGCAGCAGTGTCGATTTGCCAGAGCCGGATGCGCCGATGATGCACACGACCTCTCCGCGGTTGACCTCAAGGTCAATGCCCTTGAGCACGTGCAGGTCGCCGAAGGACTTTTCGAGCTGTTCGATTTTGATGATGGGATCGTTCGTCATAGCGCCCTCCTGTCAGTTCGAGCTGGGAAGCCCCAGATCGACGGTTTGGTTGCCCTGGTGCCGCTTGGTGTTGTCCGGCGCGGTCATCTTTCCCGTGATGGCCTTGAGCAGGAGCGAAGAAAGATACGTCAGGAACAGGTAAACGATGGCGGCGATGAGGTAGCACTCGGTACCTTTATAATAAATACCGGCGACCGAGCGGGTCATGAACATCAGATCAGAGACGCCGACGACGCAGAGAACGGACGAATCCTTGATGTTGATGATGAATTCGTTGCCGATGGCGGGAAGCGAGTTCTTGATGGCCTGCGGGAAGACGACCTTGCGCATGGCCTGCCAGTGCGTCATGCCGAGCGAGCGCGCGGCCTCCGTCTGGCCCGCGTCCACGGCGAGGATGCCGCCGCGCAGCACCTCGGCGAGGTAAGCCGTGGAGTTGAGGGAAACGGTGACAAGACCTGCTAAGAACAGAGGCCAGACACGGTTGATGTCCGAAACGCTCATGCCCGTGCGCTTGAAGAGGCCGAACACGGCGTTGTAGAGGATGAGCGACTGCACCATCATTGGCGTGCCGCGGATGACGAAGATATAGAAGCGGGAGAACTTGTTGGCAACGATCTTGAGGAACTTCACAAAGTCGTTGTCACGTTTGTCGGGCTCCTGAATGCGGAGAAAGACCATGAGAAGCGCCAGCACG
>UMCO01066521.1_pt1 | contig 45757 bp, 40 predicted proteins | sample 1964251 | NCBI WGS metagenome assembly UMCO01 (sample SAMEA4835970, study PRJEB28245) | human gut metagenome | biome: gut microbiome; material: fecal sample | place: Denmark | collected 2008
CCTTTTTTATCGTGTCCTTTTTACAGGGTCCATTTTAGAATAAACTAATGCTTTATTAAGATATAACTGTGGTGCACTATAGTCTGTATATTTGATTTTTCTTTTTACTTTAGTGTAGTTATCATCTTTATCAAATACACCTAAAGTAACAACTCGTACATCATCTTCACCAAAAGTACTCATGCCCTGAACGAATACTTTCTTAGTAATGTTGCCATCTTCCTTATCAGTGGCTTTTACACCCTTTAAAATAGCCTGATTTGTAGTTGTCTGATCCATTCCAGTATCTAATACCAAAGTACCTTTAGGTACTTTAATAACTGGTGAAGAACCAGTTTGTGGCTTATGTGTATCATATAGTAAGAATCCACCATATAGTGCCACAATCACCAGGAATATGATTCCGTTTCTGACCTTGTTGTTCATACCTTTCCCCCATTTAATAATATTTTTCCATTCTCTTTAAAAATCCTTTGTGCATAATCACTACCAAAGTGAGTTTTCACTTGAACATAAGATTCATACATTCTAGGATGTCTGCTTCTCAAGTTATGTGCATCACTACCAACAAAATGTATGAGTTTATTTTCTAATAGGTTCTTTACTGTCTCTTTTACTAATGATCCATAGTCTCCAAGTATTGAACCTTTATTCATCTGTAAATAGCCACCCCTGTTGACTATTTCTACTGCAATATCAGGATTAATCTGAATTGCTTCAAAACGTTCTGGATGTGCCACTACAGGAATATAACCCTTATCCAATACATTTTGTACTGCTTCAAGAATCACTTCTTCTTCTACATCAAAATAGAACTCCATTAAAAGATACTTTGTATCATTTAATGTTGTAATGTCTTCAAAGTGTCTTTCAAAAGACTCATGAGACCTATATAAGAACTCACAGCCTAAATACATCTTAATAGGAATACCGACATCCTCTACTATATCTTTAAATTGACCAAAGAGTTCTTTAATTTTATAGTTCGGATTCTCAAAACCATATGCATAGGCCAAATGTGGCGTTAAGACAATCTCTTTCGTACCATCTCTATACGCCTCGTCCAACATATCTAGACTCATATCTACACTACTAGATCCATCATCTACAAGAGGAAGGATATGACTATGTATATCAATCATAAGTTCACCCCTTTTAATACGTCATGTCACAGTATATCACATAAATTTACAATTGTGTAGAAAAAATCGGTACAATTGCATGAAATAATTATATATTTCACAATTTTTAAGTTTTTTACTTTTAAAGCGCTTTTTTGTACCATTGGTGCATTAAAAAAGGAATATATTGAAAGCCTTTTCAATATATTCCTAAATTTCTGTTACTTATTTTTCTTTAATGTAGAAAGGATTAAGCAGCCTACGACTGCACCAATAATGATTGATACTAAATACATTGGCCAGTTACTTACTGTTGCAATAACGAATACACCACCATGAGGTGCTCTTAATTGACAGTTGAAAGCTACTGATAAACCACCAGCAATAGCTGAACCAATAACACATGATGGAATAACATGGATTGGATCATTAGCTGCAAATGGAATAGCCCCTTCAGAGATAAATGATAATCCCATGATATAGTTAACTAATCCCGCATTTCTTTCTTCTTCAGTCCATTTATCTTTGAAGAATGTAGTAGATAAAGCAATAGCAAGAGGAGGTACCATACCACCAGCCATAACAGCTGCCATTAAGATGTAGTTACCACTTGCAAGTAATCCTGTAGCTGTGACATAAGCAGCCTTATTGAATGGACCACCCATATCAATAGACATCATACCACCTGCAACAACACCAAGAATAATACCATAGTTACCTAAACCACTTAGGAAGTTTGTTAATGCCTGGTTGATGATAGACATTAATGGGTTGATTGCACTGGCAAAGATTGCCATACAAAATACACCAAGTAATGGATATAAGAGGATAGGTTTAACACCATCTAATGATTTTGGTAAGCCTTTGAATAACTTCTTAAGTAATAGAACGATATAACCAGCTACGAAACCATATAATAATGCACCTAAGAAACCAGGTGTTGCAGCTACTTTAGCAGCACTAGGATCTAAGAATGTAGCACCAGATTTAGCAAGTAAACCACCAGCAAAACCTACAGCTAAACCAGGACGGTCCGCAATAGACATGGCGATAAATCCAGAAAGGATTGGTAACATCATACCAAATGATACGTTACCCATGTTATTAAACCAAGCAGCTAGAGGAGTAGAAGAACCAAACTTAGCCCCTGCACTCTTATCATCTACTAAGAATGAGATGGCAATCATAATACCACCAGCTACTACGAATGGTAACATATGACTTACACCATTCATTAAGTGCTTATAGAAGCTTCTACCAGCACTTTCATTTGATACAGCTTCTTTTGCATCAGCACTTGCATAATAGATAGGTGCTTCACCATTTTTAATCTTATTAATTAATTCTTCAGGATGACGGATTCCTTCAGTGACTGGAACGATTAATACTGGCTTACCATCAAAACGAGCCATTTCTACGTTCTTATCAGCTGCAACGATAATACCATCACATGCTTTAATTTCATCTGCAGTTAAGGCATTTCCAATACCTTCAGAGCCATTTGTTTCTGCCTTTAATGGATAACCAAGCTTTTCACCTGCTTTAGTTAAGTTTTCTGCAGCCATGAAAGTATGCGCAATACCTGTAGGGCAGGCAGTAACAGCTAATACTTTATATCCAGTAGTGACTGGAGCTTCTGCTTCTTTTGCTTCTTCAGCATCTTTTTCTGCTTCCTTCTTATCGATCATGCTTAAGAATTCTTCTGGTGTCTTCGCATTTAATAAGTCTTTACGGAAACCTTCATCCATTAATAATGCGGATAATTTAGCTAATGCCTGTAAATGAGTGCTTCCTCCATCAGCTGGAGCTGCAATCATAAAAAATAAGTGAGCAGGCTGACCATCTAATGATTCATAATCTACACCATCAGGCACAGTCATAGCTGCTAATCCTGGTGCTTTTACTGCTGCAACCTGAGCATGAGGAATCGCAATTCCTTCACCAATACCAGTAGAAGTCAATGCTTCACGGGCTAAAATACCTTCTTTGTATGCATCCTTGTCTGAAATCTTACCAGTTGCACACATTAAATCAATAAGCTTGTTGATTGCTTCATCTTTTGAACTGACTGAGACATTGAGTTCAATGCCCTTTAAGTCCAATAACTCAGTAATTTTCATATTGTTTATTCTCCCTTTAATTGTGCGAGACATTCATCAATGAAGTCTCTTTTCGCAAGTGAATATGAGAATGCTGTTGCTCCACCACATGCAGTACCAAGTGCTAAAGCTTCATCATAATCTCCATTATTTAAATAACCAGCCACAAAACCAGCTACCATAGAATCACCAGCACCTACGGAGTTCTTTACTGTACCCTTACATACACCTAAACGATGTGTATTGCCATTTTCATCTACTAATAAAGAACCATCACCAGCTAGTGAAATCAATACATTACGAGCACCCATTTCCTGTAGCTTATTTGCATACTTCACTAGATCCTCTTCAGTTTCTAACTTAACATCAAAGATTTCTTCAATTTCATGATTATTAGGCTTAATCAAGAATGGATGATAAGCTAATACATTAACTAATAGCTGTCCAGTTGCATCTACTACAAACAAGATACCCTTGTCCTGTAATCTTTCTAGAATTTCTTCATAGATTGTAGGACTGATGCATTTAGGAATAGAACCAGAAAGTACTAAGACATCACCTTCTTTTAATGTATCAAGTTTTTTAAATAACTTTTCTACATCTTCATCAGTGATTTGAGGTCCCATACCATTGATTTCTGTTTCTTCATCACTACGCATCTTTACATTAATACGTGACATACCTTTTTCTACCTTGATGAAATCAGTCTTGATATCATACTCACTCTTAGCACGACGTACAATTTCATCACCAGTAAAACCAGCTACAAAACCTAAAGCCTCAGATTCATAACCTAACTCTTTAAGAATTGCGGAAACATTAATGCCCTTACCTCCACAGAAGATATGTTCTTCACATACTCTGTTGACTAATCCCTGTTGGAAATGATCAACTGTAATAACATAATCTAATGCAGGATTAAAAGTAATTGTGTAAATCATTTACATAATCTCCTTTTTCTGTAAAAATATTTTTATCACAGCGCTATTATATGATGTAAAGGGTTTCTTTGTCAATAGATTTCATGTAAATAATTTACTTTGTATAATGCTAAAAAAGTATGATAATTAGATGTAAAAACATCTTTGTCATACTTTTTCTGTTATCGGTCACTATACTAATATATTATCTCTTATCTACCGCAAACATCTCTTCACACTGAATCATAGACTTATGTGCATTCTCTACCATCACTGTTAAGAATAAGAATATAATCTCTATAACAGTCATTGCAGAAACTCTAGAAAAACAGAATTCATCAAGAAAAAGCTTTTCTCTTGTTGCAGTTGTAATATGATATTGTACTTCTTCTCCGATGGCAGAATGAGCACTATTAGTAATACCTAAAGTCATAGCCCCATTCTTATTGGCAATCTTAACTGCTTCTAATACTTTATCTGATTCACCTGAGTTGCTAATTGCGATCAGTAGATCTCCTTTACCTAAAGTAAAAGAATAAGATAACTGTGTTTCCCATATAGTACCTGCAGTTGTAGGAATACCTAATTCATTGAACTTAAAAGCTGCATCAATAGCCACAGGAATCGTATTTCCTACAGCTACCACTTGTACCCTAGAAGCATCTCTAATACCCTCTAAAATCGCTTTAAATTCGTCTGTATTGATCTGATTTACTGTCTGTTTGAGTTCAGTAATCTTATTCGCAAGAATATTCTGTAATGATTGTGGTATATCCTCTACTGATATTTCATTAGATACTTCACCACTCTTATGTGTATCCACTAATTCCTGTGCTAAAGAAATCTTTAACTGGGCAAAACCTTTTAAACCTACCTTACGACAAAATCTAGATACAGATGCAATAGATACATCACTTGTTTCTGCAAGTTCAGATACAGTCATATCTACGACTTCTTTTGGATTATTTAATATATACTTCGCAATCTTCTTTTCAGCATCAAATAACTGATCATATAACACAGTAATATTATCTAATACACTTCCCATTTTTAATTCTCCTTTCATAATGAAATTCCTTACATCATCATGTTAACATAAAAAAAATGTTTTCACAAACAAATAAAGAAAATAAGAGGAACATAGATATATACCGTTTATTTACGATGCCTCATACAAATAATTTGTATCTGTTATCTTTTTTAACATTAATCATATCAGTATCATACCAATATATTAATGTATATTTCAGAACTGTAATAATTAACAACTTATTCCTGCCTATAGTTTTCTATGATATAAATCAGATATGGAACAGCCGTATACGGTAGGTGGTTATCCTTGGTCGTCATGACGAAGCGACGCATTCCTTCGCAAGCTTCTATTATAAGTGAACGGAGGTGATGCCTAATGACAGCATATGAAGTAGTCATGATTGTGTTGACTTGCTTAACATCAATCATATCTTTGTTTAGTCTTGTTGTTAGATTGCTTCTTATTATCATTGATAAGAACGCAAAAAAATAACTACCTCGCTCTCGGAAAAGTTTGAGGTAGTCATTTACTAAAAACAAATCCAAGGACAACCGCTTACTGGCTGTTCCTCTTTTCGTCTTCATTATAGTTTACAATCAAACTAAAGTCAATATATACATCTTTTTTAGGATTAATCTGAGAATTTCTCATATCAATATCATACCAATATATTAATGTATATTTCAGAATTGTAATAATTAACAACTTATTCCAAGCTATAGATTTTCATGGTATAATTCAGACATGGAACAGCCGTATACGGTAGGTGGTTATCCTTGGTCGTCATGACGAAGGGACGCATTCCTTCGCATTTCTCTTTTAATAGTTGAAAACGGAGGTGATGCCTAATGACTACATACGAAATAATCATGATTATGTCATCTTTTCTGACATTGATCATATCATTATTAAGTATCGTTATTAGATTGCTTCTTGTCATTATTGATAAGAACGCAAAAAAATAACTACCTCAGCCTCTGGTAAAGTTTAAGGTAGTTATTTACCAAAAAAAACAAATCCAAGGACAACCGCTTACTGGCTGTTCCTCTTTTCGTCTCCATTATAGTTTACAATCAAAGTAAAGTCAATACATACATCTTTTTGAGGTTAACAGCACAAAACAATCATGATTAGGTTAACCTTTTTTACACTAATCATCTCATTATTAAGTATTGTAATCATATTGCTTCTTATTATCATCGATAAGAACGTAAAAAAATAACTACCTCACTCCCTGGTAAAGTTTGAGGTAGTTATTCACCCAAATAAATCCAAGGACAACCGCTTACTGGCTGTTCTTCTTTTCGTTTACATTATAGTTTATTGACAAAACAAAATCAATATATACATCTGCTTACTCTACAGTGAATTCTTCACCCTTCAACATTTTCTTAATATACTGCTTATTCTGTTCTACACTATTTTCATCAGGAATAAGGTAATAAAGTCTTGTATCAGGCATATAATATCCACCCTTCATCATAAGACCATTACCTGCTACCATAGAAGACTGGAATGACCATGATGCATTAGTATTTAACTGATCATTCGCAATTCTAGCCATTTCATTCATCGGCATATCAGTCACAAATGTACCTTCAATAGATTTTAAGATATCAGTATAATGAGTAATGATTGCTGGAGAAGCCATCTTTCTAATAATAGCCTGTAATACTGCCTGCTGGTTCTGTGCTCTATGACGATCACCAGTAGTATAGGCATGTCTTTCTCTAGAGAAGGCTAAAGCCATCTGACCATTCATATGGTTCCATCCTTCTTTAATAGGCTGTCCATTCCATACAGATAAGTCTTTATCTGAATAAACATCAACACCACCTAAAGCATCTACTACTTCTACTAATGATTCAAAGTTAACTCTTGCATAATAGCTAATATCTACATCTAAGAAGTTTTCTACTGTCTTTACTGTATTTTGAGTCCCTGTTAAACCAGAATGAGTCAATTTATCTTTCTGAGAAGCATCTGCTAAAGTCACATAAGCATCTCTAGGAATACTAGTCAATAATACTTTATGTTCAGGAACATTAATAGTCATTAAGATATTGACATCACTACGTGATACTTCCTGTACACTTCCACGAGAATCAATACCAGAAATATATACACAGAAAGGATTCTTTAATACATCCAATGTCTTTTCTTCTTTAATCTTATTGTATGATTTAAACTTTGTTGTCCAGATCACTCTTGTATCTTTATCAAAGTTCTTTTTATAGTCTGTAACTAGATCTCTAGAACCTTCATTAATAAGTATTGCATCTACCTTTTTATCATATAATGCATCTACAATCGCTTCTACACCATATAACTCACTCACACCATAGTTAGATACTTTCTTACTTAAACGGTTCAATGCTTCATTTATCTTAGTTCCATTAGGATTATATCCTAATGTCTTCTTTAAGAGATCATTCATCTTTTTATATTTACTATTCTTTCTAACTACGAGTGAATATGTTACATAATCATATTCGCTAGTTACTTTATTGTAGGCTGCTTTACCAGACTGAATAAAGATACATCCTATAATTAAGAATATACTAATAACAATAGAAATAATCTTACCTGCAAGAGGTCTTTTCTGTACCTTTCTAGATACGATAGGTCCTGGTTTTGCGACTAAATAGACAAGTAGTGCAAGTACTGCCAAGAAAGAACCAATCACTATCAAATAACGCATGGGTAAAACTTTTACAAATATGATACTAATCATAAGTATGATGCTTAATACTATCTGAACACCGATAATAAAACGATGATCAGTCATGAATCCCAACTTCTTCTTCATCTTTTATATCTCCCATTCCCAAAACAGCACGAAAGTATACATATTTTACAAAAAATGTATAAAAACGTGGTTGACAAAGCTTAGTATAGCACATCACCTTATTATATGTAACAATTTCACCAAGTAAATTTGTTATTTGTAACATTTTTACACTCCTTGTAACATATTTATATGTTGTATTTATTACCACAGCTAAAAAAGAAGAACCTCCAACGAGGTTCTTCCAAGTAATATTAAGCTTCTTTCTTCTTTAATAATACATAACCTAATAATGAAATCATTGAGAAGAATGCGAATACTCCTACCATAGTAGTATCACCAGTTGCTGGTTTAGTACTTGGTTTTACTTCTGGTTTAGTTGTTTCTTCTGGTTTAGAAGGAGTAGTAGGTTTTTCTTCAGGAATACTTGGTGTAATTACTGGCAACTTTTCTAATGCTTCCATCGCTTTTCTTAAGTCTCCAGTTAATGCATCTACTTCTTCCTGAGTTAATTCATTCTTATTTTCTAATGCTTTTTCAGTTGCTTCAATGACATCTAATAAGTTCTTATAGCTCTTTTCTGTATATAACTTACTATCAGTCTTTTTAGCCTGTTCAAGCAATAGTTCAAGTTCAGCTGTATGACCACGAGTCACAAGCTTCTTAGAAGCTTCTTCTAACTTATTAGTTAAAGTTTCAATTTCAGCACTTGTATGTTCAGCTTTTAATTCTTCTTTGATTTCATTTAATACAAGATCAAAGTCTTTCCAGCTAGATGCTGTATAGTCTTCTTCTTTATAAGAAGCCATTCTATTTTCTAATGCTTTTATTTCTGTACCAGTTGCTTTAAGAACTAAGTTCTTTCTTGCATCCTGTAATGCCTTATAAGCATCTTCTACTTCAGTAACAGTTGCATCTTCTTTATTTAAGATTTTTTCTGCATTCTCTAATGCTTTATTAAATGGTTTTACTGTAGAAGTTAAGTAAATAGAAGTATCTAAATTGTTTAAGTTATTAGAATCAATGTAGTTTCTAAGTTCCTGTTTACTCATAGATGCTTTAGTGACAAGTCCTGCTTTAGCCTGACGTAATGATTCAATCATTGTATTGACTGCATCTTCAGTGGCATCTTTATTAGTCACTAGTTTCTTTGCTTCTACTAATACTTTTTCTAATGCGTTATAGCTTTCTTCTGTATAGTCATCTTTAGAAAGCTTTTCAATATCTTTAATTTCTTGTTCGAGAGCTTTTAAATCACCACGTACTACTAATGCATCATAAGAGGCTTTAAGTTCAGCCTGAGCTCTTTCTAAGGCATCCTTTTCACCCATCTGAGTGTTATATACTTCTAATGCTTTAGTTCTTGCAGTACTATATGCTTTATAACTTGTTGCAGTGTACTTATCTTCATCTACATGTAAAGAGTCAATGTAGTTCTTTAAGTCCTTAGCACATTCACTCTTATATTCATCATCAGTTAATGTAATAATTTCAGAAATAGTAGGAATATGATTTTCTTCCCATTCAAACTTTAACTTATATACATTACCATGAGGGATATAAAATTCATTTAAAGATTTTCTTAGAGTACCTAACTGTACCCATTCTTTATCTTCTTCAGGTACATTTCTAGCTGTTACTTCTTTATCAATGAATGCATATACCTTTGCATTGCTGATTTCACCCTTCTGGATAATATTGAATTTCTTTACATCAAGCTTATCAGAAAGAGTATAAGTAATATAACCTGCTTTATTTGATCCTGGTTTATAAGCTGTTAAAAGGTCACCATCAATCATATACTGAGGTTTATAACCTTTTGCTTCTGTGACATTAGAATCAAATGTAGGGTCATTATCTTCAGGTGCATATTCTCCATCATTGATCATGATTTCATTGAATACAACAGCTCTAGAATTGTTAGATGCTGTAAATAAGATTCTCAAGTAACGTGCTGGTACATGATCTGTAGTACCTGATACATATACTTTATTTGGATATGTACTAGATGCTTTGTATCCTGCATCAGAATCGATACATTTAACCATTGAATCACCAGTGTTTTCAACACCATCACCAATTGTCACAACATCTGTCCAGTTTTCTAAATCACTAGAAACACTGATAATACCATCTCTAATATAGTTATAGGCACTATCCTGACAATACATTGCAATCTTATCGATATTTCTCATCTGACCTAAGTCATAGATAATATACTGACCCTTTTGTGGAAGGTCACCAAATTCAGTTGTAGAATCAATGTTGCCATCAAATGCAGCCCCATTGTTTCTAGAATCTTCTGCAACACCCCAAGATGGGTTGATAGTCATAGTTGTCTTATATAAGTATGGTGCAGTGACTTCTGTAGAATGTACCACAAACTTATTCATAGTTAACTTCACATCAGAACTCTTCTTATTGATTAAACGTACATAACGTGCATCTGGAAGGTTCTTGTTTAAATCAGTTACTTCTACCCAGTCATGTGCATTCACTGAAGCTTCTAATACAACTTCACCACTATAATCAAGTTCTAACTGTTTTAAATCTTTAACTCTTGATAACTTCACACCTACATACTGTTTAGGTGCCAAAGTCATTTCTTTTGTATACACTAAATCTGTACGATCTAATGTACTCTTAGAATGTAACTTATAGTCTGTATTTGTATAAACAGCCTTGTCATCATATTCATTCACTACATCAGTATGGTTGAATGTCTTTACCTTCCACCAATAACCTGCTGTATTACTTTGAAGATGTAATTCAAGGTTTCTTACACGAATTGCCTTAGCAGTCAAATCCTGGTCTTCTACATTTAAATGAACAGTGGCATCACCTGCATATTCCTTTAATGTCTTCCAGTTAGTACCATCAACACTGTATTCTAATACATATCTAGTGATCTTATCAGTACCACTATCCTGTACGAAGTTGATAGTACCTAACTTCTTAGGGTTATTGAATGTAAGAGTCACTGCTGCATCTACTGGAATATAGTCCTTGATTTCTCCTGCTTTATATGGAGATTCAGCAAAATGCGCATATGTAGATTCATTATCATCTAATAAGTTATCTAATGAACCACCCTTTACACCAATCTTAGTCATAGATAATGTACCCTTATCAGTGCTTGTAGAAGGAGTAGTTGTTGGGTTAACTAAGATATCTCTTACACCTAACCAAGTGTTACTCTTATCTGCAGTCGCAATCATACGGATACCCTTAACACCTTTTAAGTTAAGGTCTGTTAATTCTACATTGTTTGGTAAGTCATATTCTGTATCATTGACATCAGTCCAGTTCTTACCATCAGTAGTATACTGTACTTTCGCTTTTAAGAATGTATCTCTAAGGTTAGAGTTCGCACCCATTCTAAAGATGACATGGTTTACATCAATTGCCTTAGAATACTTGATACCTACATAAGTACCTGCAGAAATAGCATTAGGGCTCTTGTAAACTAATTCTGTAGAAGCATTACCATCAAAGATATTATCTTCTTTACCATCTGGAGTATCTTCACGGTTAGTGATATATTTCGCAATCTGTTTATCTGGATTAACGATTGTAGATACGACTTCAGATAAATAAGAATCTAATGATTTAATAAATGGAACGATATGCTGTACACCTACTTCAGCATATTCTAAATGATCTACATAGTGGAAACCATAAGATTTGCTCTTTTCAAAAGCAGCCTGTGCATTCGCATAATAGTCCCAGATAGATGCATTGTCTTCTTCATTCTGTGCAGCCTTAATACCTTTAATATAGTTTAAAGCAGCATTTGTTGTATCATCCCAGCAGTTTAACCAGTAAACAATCTGAGACTTGATTCTTTCATTACCGCTTGCACGATAAGTTTGAGACGCATTCTGTAATACTGTGAATTCGTTGATGATGTCATCAAATTCTTCATCAGTGATCTTTTCACCTTTAGTTAATTTAGTCTTGAATGCATTGAGTTTTTCTTTTAATTCAACAGATTCCTCTAAACGAGTCACTCTGCCATCCATGTTCTGGTTGATCATATGTTTAGATAATTCTCTTAAAGCAGTTGATGCTTCAGTTTCTTCATAACCATTATGATCTACATATTTGAATGATGCATTATAGCACTTATTTGCTTCTTCTTCAGTTTTCCAGATATTCCATGAATAACATGCATTACCAAATATTGCGACTTTGCTTGGTTCTGACTGCTGCATTGGATTTAATACAATACCCTGTATTTTAGAAGGATCAACACCTGGATGAAGGAATGTTGTATAGCCACCCATGATTAAATGCTTCTTAGAGTTATCAGTACATGGCCAGTTAATCCACATATAAGGACCACGACCTGCAGTATTAGTGAATGAAGAAGTAAAGTCATTAGTTACTTCACCCCATACACGTCCACCAGTCATAATAATCTGTACGTTTTCAGGGAAGTCACGATAGTAAGACTGACCCCATCCCATATATTCCTGAGTACAGAATGGTAATGTAAGCTTTAAGCCAGGGTAAGAAGGCTGTAATTCTTTAAGCCAGTTAGACATATCTGTCAATGTTCTTGTATAATTAGCACCACCTACGTTACCAGCATCGTCTGCAAGAATTGCAATCTGACGAACACCAGCATCAATAACCTGTTTAAACTTAGCCTGCATAACCTTTAAGTCAGCCTGATAGTTTGCTTCAGAGTTATAACGAATAGCGTGATTCATATAAGGATGTAAGGCAAATACGAAACGGCATTTAGATTTGTTTCCAGCCTCTGCAAGTGGTTTGATCTTTGTATTGATTTCTTCTTCTGTATAAAGGTCACGCCACTTAGCGTTATGCTTTGGATCATCTTTAGGAGCATAGAAATAAGAATTAAGCTTATAATAGCCTCCCCATTCCATCAATTTACAACGATCTTCTGTTGACCATGGATTCCCATAATAACCTTCAATAAATCCACGGCTTGCAACATCTGCATAATCCTCGATAGAGAAGTTCCTAATTGTTTTCCCCTCTACCTGTTTAAAAATGTGATATAAGCTTGTAAGTCCATAAAAAGCAGCATCTGTATCTTTACCTAAGATAGAAATAGTGCCTTTATCAGACTTTAAAGCATAAGAATCAAGTTTATCAAATAAACCTGCTGAAGTTGTTCCAAACTGTGAATCTACATATTGTTTAGAACCCTTCACACCAACAAGAATGTTTGTCTTTCCAGCTTTCTTTTCACTAGAAACACTAGCATTCATGCCTTTTAATGCAAGAACTTCATTTAGTCTTGCTTTTGTGTCTTCATCAATACCATCTTCATAGACAACATTGACCTGACTTGTCATTTCATAATCCCCATCACTATAATTCATAGAATGTGGATTAGGATAGACTTCATACCCTGTATCAGCTTTTACAGTCACTGGAAAAGCTGATACACAGCCTAATGCAACAAGAAAACTTACTGCATAAGTAATGACTTTCTTTCCTTTCATCATGTTCTCCTTTCTTTTATATTTTGTCTCATTTCATGCTCCTAGTTGATGAAATGAGTATTCAAACATGGATTTTTACAAAAAATAAAGACCAAATAAAGTATGACAAAAAAATGTATGTCATAATCTTTATTTGGTCTTGCCTGCTTAGAGTAACAATCCACATTGACTAGATTAGTATAACAGTATCTTTTATATTACGCAAGCGTTTTCATATCTTATTTTATGATATTTTTAGGCATTTGAAGTCAGCAGAACATGAAATTGATAATTTAATCATACCAATACATTATATTCTATTAACACTTTATGATAATCAATTGATATAACTCATATGTGGAGAACCGTATACAGTAGGTGATTATCCTTGGTCGTCATGACGAAGGTACGCAACCCAACGAACGCTTCTCTTCAGTTGCGAACGGAGGTGATGCATAATGACAATGTACGAAGTAATCATGATTATGTTAGCATTCTTAACATTGATCGTTTCTTTACTGACGCATGTTGTCAAAATGCTCCTTTTTATTATTGATAAGAACGCAAAAAAATATCTACCTCGCTCTCGGCAAAAGTTTGTGGTAGATATTTCAAACATATAAATCCAAGGGCACCCGCTTACTGGTTGTTCCTTCTTTCATATTCATTATAGTTTACGCTAAAATCAAAGTCAGCATGCATCTTTTTATAGTTTTACTGCATAACACGTTTAATATGTATACATAAGAATGTCTGTTCATCCGGTGATAAATCATATTTATATTTCTCTTTTATATGTTTCACAATACGGTTGATACACATTGAGAGTCTTAAGTTCTCTTTTAATAGTTGCCTGATGTCTTCTGTTGTATCTTTAAGGTTTATTTCCTGCCCTGTAAAGATACGTTCAGCTAAGTATTTTAAATGAGTAGAGAGTCTTGCATAACTGAGTGACTGAGGAGAAATAGTCACCTTCATACTATTTTCAATGATACCGATAATATCAGTCACAAAGCTTAATATCTTAGTCGCATTATGGGTATTATTGTCCATTGAGAAATTCACTAAATGCAAGGCTATATAGTTGGCTTCTTCTAGATCCAATGTAATACCTGTTTTCTTCTTAATATAGCTTAATGCCCATAAACCTATTTCATATTCATTCTTATAAAGAATACTTACATCTCCAAGTACGACATAAGGGATTCTTATATTCTCCTGCTTACGTTTTAAAGCAAAGGAGATATGATCTGTCATAGTGAGGAATATTTCCCCATAATAGCGTGATTTAAGCTTCTTAATTGCACGAGAGACAATCTTATCAGTCATCTCATAACAATCAGGAGAGATATCATCTTCTCTTTCTAATCTTTTATGAGGGTCTTCTATAAACATATATGTCTTTTCTATTTTAGTGGAATCAACACTATCCCCTACCTTCTTTTGGAACCCTATTCCTGAACCTGTTAGGATAATATCTCCTAATTCTGGTGAGATAGCCGCAATGGAATTGTTGTTGAAGATCTTAATAATTCTCATAATAGTCCCCTTTACATTAATATATCGTTCATTGCATCCGCAATGAACTGGGCATTGGTGCCTACTAATATCTGTACATTATGGTTTCCTGCAATTGTGACATGTTCGTAGCCTAATTGAGATATTTCGTCTTTATTAATAGAATGTATGTCATTTATTTCTACTCTTAAACGTGTAATACAGGCATCTGCAGATATACAATTACTTCTACCACCAAGAGCTTCCACAAAACAAATAGCCAGATCATCATAATCAAATGATTGTTTTGTACTAACTTCTTCTTTCATACGTCCTGGTGTCATGAGATTAAAATGCAGAATCATAGTTCTAAATACAATATAATAGAACACACCACAGATGACTCCTAAAAGGATCAAATAGTTTGCATTATAGGAGAATGGTGCCTTAAAACTCAATATATAGTCTATAAGACCAGCTGAGAAGCTAAAACCAGCAAGCCAATGAAATGATGCAGCGATAAACATCATGATTCCTGTCATGACTGCATGAGCAATATATAAACTAGGTGCTAAAAACATAAAAGAGAATTCTAATGGCTCTGTAATACCTGTTAGAAAAGATGCAAGAGCAGCTGAAAACATTAATGTGCCTACTTTCTTTTTCTTATCAGGCGAAGCACATTGATAGATTGCCAGTGCGCCTGCTGGTAAACCAAACATCATGACAGGATAGAATCCTGCCTGATACATACCAGTAACACCTTTAATACCACCTGATACTGTACCCCAGAATCGTCCAATATCATTAATACCCGCAATATTAAACCAGAAGACAGAATTAAGGGCATGGTGTAATCCTGTTGGTATAAGGAGTCTATTAAAGAATCCATATAAACCAGCGCTGATTGGTCCCAACCCTGCCATCCATGTTCCAAAATGAATAAATGCTTCATAAAGCATCGGCCAGACATACATAAAGATACCGGCAAATAAAAGTGTAATCATACCTGAAATAATAGGAATGAATCTTTCACCACTAAAGAATGATAAAGGACCAGGTATTTCTATATGATTGAACTTCTTATAACAGAAGGCAACAATCAATCCTACCATAATCCCTATAAACGCATTATCAGTCTCACTAAAGGCTATAGAGACTTGGCTTATGTGTAAACCCGAGATCAATGAAATGCCCTCAGGAGAGAGTATTTTAGTAATCATGAGATAATTGATGACTGCTGCTAAAGACAATGATGCATTTTTCTTATCCGTCATACCGATTGCGACAGCAATCGCAAAAAGGATAGGAAGATGATCTATGACTACACCACCTGATAATATAAGAAATGCCGCAAATGGATTATTAACACCCCACCCAATAGGATCAATCCAATAGCCAATACCCTTTAATAATGCAGCCAGAGGCATAATAGTCACTGGAAGCATCAGGGATTTACCTAATTTCTGTAGAAAACTCATATTGATTCCCTTTTCTGTACTAATATATATTACTGTATACCAAAAACAGTAATATTTTCATAACGTGGTAATTATAACATTTTAATACCATTATGTAACCCCTAACACACATTTTTTTGAAGCAAAAAAAAGGAAGACTAATCTTCCTTCATTAACTTATATGTACATACACCAATAAGAGCACCTACAAGTGTAACAGCCATTGCGAAAATCAACATACTTTGTAGTCCTAATGTATCCTGCAAGACACCACCTAAGTAATTACCTAAACAGAAACCAAAACCATTGGCCATCATTGTGATAAGAGTCTGACCTGCCATCTGGTCTGATTCAGATAAGACATCATTACAATAATATGTATAAGTAGCAAATAATAAGCCATATGAACATCCCTGGAATACCATACCAATAAGTAATACAAGTAAGTTAGGTGCTAAGGCAATTAAGAAGTTTCTAAAGATATACATGATCAAACCAAAGACAATGAGCTTTTCAGGTCCAAATTTTTTCTTTAAGCGATATGTCATTGTCATAAATGGTGTTTCACTGGCTGCCATAAAGAAGATGGCTATACCATAGAATGATGAATCTCCACCAAGCTTCTTAACAATATTAATTAAGTAAGTAGATAAAGATGTCGCACCTGCAATCGCAAAACCAAATCCAAGTAAGAATAAGAAAAACTTCTTATATTTCGTGATCAAGCCAAATGGATTGGCTGGCTTTTCTGTTGATGCGTTCTTAATAGTAGAATGTGGTAGGACAAGCAGGTTAATGATAAATAGAATACTTGAGATAATAAAGACAATATAGATGACAGATGGTTCAAGCCATTCTACTAAGTAACCCATTAAAAAGGCACTAGATGCATAAGAGAATGAACCAAGTCCTCTTGCAAGTCCAAAGTTAATATCATGACCCATCTTGACATAATCCATCGCAAATTGTGATAAAAATGGAACAACACAAGTACTCAAGAATAATAATGCGATATATAGTACCATGACGACTACTTTAGGTAGTGTCATAAAGTAAAGAGCACTAAATGATGCGAATAGTATAGCATAGATTCCTAAGATAACATTGTGCGGTGTGAGTGCTTCATACTTATTTGGTAAGTTAGAGATATTGGCTGAAAGTATAAGCATCATAATACTTCCCATCGCAGTAACGATCCCTATCTCTGTATTTGATAAACCTTTATATTGTAGAAAGATGGCTACATAGCCAAAAATCGTACAGTTAGTAATCCAATATAAGAACTGGATACAATTGTATTTCATTTGTAAGCGTTTCATAATTTCCTCCCTCAATAACCTTAGGTATTATATAGTATTTATCAAAAGGTGGACAACTATTTTCTCAATAAGAAAAAAAGACACGACTCCTAAGAATCGTGTCTGAATATATAAAACAAAATGCCCCGGTTCTAGGAACCAGCATGCTCTACATGACTAGTTATAGAACATGCTTCAGGGCAGTTTGCTGTGTCCGCTCTCTAGACACAAGTCTATTTTAAGAAACATTTTTTTACTCGTCAATACCCTTTTGTAAATTTCTTTCAATATGTAACACTATTATAGTTATTTATGATTTTAACAATTACAAAACTGGCATTATTTCACATTTTCATGATTGAAAAATCCTAATATTTGTATTTATCCTAAGCGTAATGGTTATGTCAATATAATCCTTTTTTATAAATATATGAGTATGTGTAAAGTTGTTCTATGAGTAATTTTTCACTTTTCAAAACATGAAAAAAAGCCCCTAGATGTAGGGACTTTAGTATAAATTATTCAGCTTTTGAATTAACTAACTTACCAGTTGAATGGAAAGTAATCATAAGTCCAAGAGCGACTAATAATACGGCAACGACTAACTGTAAACCATCTGTCATGATCATGAATCCACCAGTAACAAATAGCTTCATTACAATTGCATAGATAGCCTGTACTAAAGCTGTCATAGTAACGATGAACATTAATACCATTGGTACATATAACATGAAGCCTTTTCTTCCAGTAACCTTTAAGAATACAGCAAGAGATACTAATACCATTGCAGCAAGTAACTGGTTTGCTGAACCGAATAATGGCCAGATGTTAACATATCCGCCTAAGCTTAATAAATAACCAAAGAAGAGTGAAATAAGTGTTGAAACGTATTTATTAGTTAAGACAGATACTAACTGTGATGGAGTTTCCCCTTCTTCTACTTCGAAGAATTCCTGGAAAGACATACGTGAGATTCTAGCTACTGCATCAAGAGAAGTTAATGCAAGAGCTGAAACAAACATAGTCATGATACAAAGTCCCCAAGACTGTGGTAAACCAAGCTGTGCTACTAAGCCAGTAACACCAGCAGAGAACTTAGTGAAAGGTGTAGCTGTATCAGCTAAAGCCATATTAGCAAGAGCTGAATCTAAGACACCAGTCTGTTTTAAGTTTGGTAATGAACCAACGATAACGATAACTAATACTGCAAGTAATGATTCTAACAACATTGAACCATAACCAACCTGAAGCATATCTTTTTCATTCTTGACCATCTTAGAAGATGTTTCTGAAGATACAAGTGAATGGAAACCAGATACGGCACCACAAGCGATAGTTACGAATAATGTTGGGAATAAGTAACTTCCTGTAGCTGATTTGAATCCAGTGAATGCTGGTACAGTAACAGTTGGGTTACTCATAAATACACCTACAACTGCTGCTGCAATCATACCAATGAATAGGAATGTAGTTAAATAGTCACGTGGGCTTTTTAATAACCACATTGGTGTAACAGATGCAAAGAAAATATAAACAAATACTAAATAGATCCAAGTTGTTTTAGTTGCATATACTGGGAATTTGATACCAACTGCAAGCATTGCAACGATTAATACAATTCCAAGTACTACTTTTGGCCAACCTTCAAGGTTAACTTTACGTAATAATAAACCAAATGCCATAGCAACAAATACATAAAGAATAGAGATAGAAGCAGCACTGGCATTAGGTGCAAGCTTAGCTCCTTCAGCACTGAAACCATTGAATGTTCCAGCAACCATGTCTGCAAAAGCAGCAATAACGATTAATGTGAAGACCCAGCAGAATAAGAAGAATAATTTCTTACCAGTTCTACCAATGTACTTTTCGATGATCTGACCCATTGACTTACCTTCAGATTTAACTGAAGCATAAAGTGCACCGAAGTCCTGTACAGCACCGAAGAATACACCACCGATGACTACCCATAAGAATGCAGGTAACCAACCAAACATCATAGCCATAACTGGTCCAGTAACTGGTCCGGCACCAGCGATAGATGAGAACTGATGAGCAAAGACTGTCCATTTATTAGTTGGTACATAGTCTACGCCATCTTCTTTTGCAACAGCAGGTGTTGTTGCATTAGGATCAATACCCCAAGTTTTTACTAAATAGCGACCATAACATAGATAGGCTACTACTAGGACAAGGGCTGCTAATCCAAGTAAAAGTAAACCATTCATAAATAAATTCCCCCCAGAATTACTTTATACATATAAAACAGATTATAAAAAAGGCTTTCGTCTTAGAATGACTGCCTAAGACGAAAACCTTCGTTTCCGCGGTACCACTTAGATTGTGATTTACATCACCACTTCACATCCCATGAATGCTATTTCTTTAACGCAGAAATTACGGATCTCTTTACTATTATTTTCAAGAAAACAGCTCACAAGGGATGGTCCCATAATCATTACCTGCATCCTTTCCACCAACTGGATGCTCTCTATAGGAAGCGGATTAGAAATCGTATCTTGTTCATCGCTCTGTTTCGTATGTATGCTTATATAATAGTCTGATATTTTCATTTGTCAACAGTTTATTGCGAAAAAAGCAAATTTGTTTATATGTTTTATGTTTATCATAAATGTAAGCGTATGTTACATATCGGAGTATAACAAATATACATAGAGAAATATTACTTATACTTGGATTTAATGTATTGTTTAATGGCTTCCATATACTCCTCTTCATTATCATAATCCTTTGGATCTACATCATACATATCAGAAGGATCATAGTATTCTTTCCATTGTTTACGTAAATCATCAAGATAATCTAATTCACGATCATACTGTGTAGGATCAACTGAACTAAATGAATTATAGAAATTATGCTTATCTTCCCAAGATTTTTTATCATCTTCAGATACATTTTCTTCTTGATGCACTTCTACTATATTATCCAAATGATACTCAACAGAGTTTGGACGTTTTCTAGACATTTGTTTTAGTGCTTCATTACGATAATCATCCATGTCATCAGACTTTAAATCTTCTTCATCTAATTCTGCATCAAGCCTTGCAACATAGTCTTTCCACTCATTGACAGCTTCTACATAGCCTCCTTCATAATTAAACTCACTTGGATCAACAGGATATTGATGATTTGGATCATATAGTTCTAACCAATGTATTCTTTCACTTATTTCATAAAAATATTCATCAGGTGAATCATAATCTAGAGGATCAATACAATAAAATTCATTTTCAGGATCATACTTTTCTTTTATTCTCTTTGTTAGAGCATCTAGATAAGTATCTTCATTCTTAAATTTTTGTGGATCAATATCAAAGTCACCATATCTAGATACTTCTTCAATCCATTCAAGGTGTTCTAAACATATATTAACTGCTTTTTCATAGTCTTCAAAATTATCATATTTAGATACATCAACATAATGATCACATTCATCTAATGGATCTGCTTCAGATTTCCAATCATCACGCAATGCATTTAAATAGTCTTCTTCAGTATTATACCAATCTACATCGACAAAAAACCGTTGGTGAGGATTATATTTTCTGACCCATCGATCTTTGTTTAGATCTTTAATTGTTTGAAATAGTGTTGATATTCTTCCCATAGTATCACCTTAATCTTCTATTGATTCTTGATAATTCTCTAAAGAATCATGATCAAGTGGGTTTATATTGAAATAATTGTCTGGATTATGTATTTCAGCCCACTTGTCCTTATTTACCATATTAAGTAATTCATGTATCAGTAATAATTTGTTCAATGTAATCACCTCATACACTTAATTATATAAAGTTTTTACTTATACCTCCATGAGAAACGTAAAATGTAAAATTATTCTTGTGTCCATCTAAACTTTTGTGCTTTTTCTTTTTCATAATAACAGAGACACATTTTATGCCATCCACAATTGACTTTCTTTCTTGTATAGTTTATATTATCTTTGTGATCAGATTGCAGATACTTGTGAAGCCTGCGATCGCGGGAGGTGCCAAGGCGCCTCTTTTTTTACGTCAAAAAAGCCTGAGTTAATTCTCAGACTTGTGTGTAAATGTAATAATAAGACCTGCTGCAATTGTACCAGCTAGAAGTGCTATGACATACTTAAATGGATTAGTCATGAGATAGATAACCCAGATACCACCATGAGGTACCTTTATACCACATTTATAGTATGCAGATAATGCGCCTGTAATGAATGAACCTAAGATACATGCAGGTAGGATGTGCTTTTGATCCTTCTTCATAAAAGGAATGGCCCCTTCTGATACAAATGATAAGCCCATAATAATATTCTTTAAAGTAGTACCTCTTTCTTCTTTAGTCCATCTTTCCTTAAATATAAGTGTAGAGAAACCAATTGCTAGAGGTGGAATCATACCAGCACCCATAACTGCTGCCATGATCACATCTGAATTAGAAGCTTCAGTAAAGACTAAAGCATTCGCAAATAGATAAGCAAACTTATTAATAGGTCCACCCATATCAATAGACATCATCGCACCAAGTGATGCACCAATAATAACGACTGAAATAAGTGGTAAATCATAGAGACGATTGATAATGAATGCGTGACCCTTAACTAAATATGTATTAAGTACTGTCATTGCTATACCAGATGCAAGTACTCCTAATACTGGATAAAGTAAAACTGGTTTAATACCATCAAACATATCAGGAACATTCTTAAACAATCTTTTTACTGCAAGTACTAAGTATCCAGCAAGAAAACCTCCTACTATAGCTCCTAAGAAGCCTGATGAGTTTGCTAGAGCGTCATATGGGTTATAGGTCCATTTCAGTGAATAGCCACTATAGGCAATATAACCACATACAAGTCCTGGTCCTAAGGCTGGACGGTCCGCAATACTCATCGCAATATAACCTGAAAATACAGGCAAGACAAATAAATGAAGGATATTTCCAAGTACATTCAATATATCAAAGTATTGTGTATTTTTAAATGTAAAACTATATGTAAGTACACTAATAAATCCTGCTGCCACTAGAATAGGTAAAGCATGAGAGAAACCATTCATTAAATGTTTATAAGGAATACGCCATCCCTTTTCCTGGTTATTCTCTACTTTTACTTTTCCACCCTTATAAACAGGTGCTTGTTCATCTAGGATAATCTGAATAAGCTTTTCTGGTTCATCAATTCCTCTTGCAACAGGACAGCTATAAAGTGGTAAACCATTAAAACGATTTAAAGAAATATTCTTATCAGCTGCAATAATAACACCCTTTGCGTTTTCTATATCTTCTTGAGTCAATTCATTCTTAACCCCTACTGAACCCTGTGTTTCTACTTTAATAGATACACCCATTTCTTTAGCTTTCTTTTCTAATGCTTCTGCAGCCATATAAGTATGAGCAATACCTGTAGGACAGGCAGTGACCGCTAAGACTTCTGGATGTTCTACTGTTTCTGCTTCATGTTTCTCACTTTGTGCTAAATCAATAATAGATAAGAATTCTTCAGGACTACCTGCATTCTTTAAATCTTCACAGAAGTCATGATCCATTACTAATGTAGATAATTCACTTAATACCTGTAAATGTACATTATCTCCATTATCCGGTGCAGCTATTAAGAAAATAAGAGTTGTAGGCTGCCCATCCATAGATTGATAATCCACCCCCTCAAGAAGTGTCATTGCCGCAATACCTGCTTGAGTAATCGCATTTGTTCTTGCATGAGGAATCGCAATACCATCTACCATACCTGTAGTAGAAAGATTTTCTCTTTCTATAACTGCTTCTTTATATACTTCTTTATCAGAGACATTGCCCTGTCTATACATTAAAGAGACCATCTTATCAATTGCATCCATCTTGCTAGAGGCATGACCATGAATCTTGATGGCTTCTTTACTCATCAAATCTGTTATTTTCATATTCTTCTCCTAGTTATGATATACATGCATTCTAGCATAATTTTGTGTAAATAAATACAGTAATATTATGTTTATAAGAAATTACTTTTCTTATTATTTAACACTCTCACGAAAAAGAACTATAATAATAGAAGAAAGAAGGTGTTACTATGTATGCAGTCATTTATGGTAACAATGAAAATGGAGAAAACATTGAAGTAGAAGGACTATTTCAAACACACGCTGAAGCAGTGAAGGCATTGTATGAGAGTGCTTCTAAGACCTTTAATTCTATGAATATTGATATAGAATCATGTGTTGAAGATGAGTATGACTGGAGTCCTCGTGGCGAGATACACAAGGAAAGTGCCTGGGCTAATAGTGGCGGTAAAGATGGATATGCTTTGTTTTGGAATGTGATAGAGATAGATGATAGAGCTTTTCAAAACAAATAAATGTGAAATATGACATATAAAGTGAAAAGTTTCAACTCCAAAAGAGTTGATGCTTTTTTATTGCCTTAAAATAAGGTAAAATTGAATTAAAGGCGGATCACAATATGAAAAAAGAAGCGAAGAAAAGACTTTATGAAAGTACTTTAGAGTTATTAAAGGAGAGTGATTATGAAGATCTGACAATAGGAAAGATATGTCATAATGCTGATGTGTCGAGGCAGGCATTTTATCTCCATTATCGTTCTAAGGATGAGGTTTTAAAGGAAATCTATTTCAATCTATTTAAGTATACTTATCTAGATAGAATAGAAGACAAAGACTATATAGAGTCTGATGAATTTATTATGAAAGTAATTGATGTCTATGAAGCGCATGCAACCATATTCATTACATTAGAGAAGTGGTATTACCAGGATTTTTTATCAAAGGAGAAGCAGCGTATTCTAGATGAAGTCTCTCTTCGTGAATTTGATAATCCTTTTATTGAGAAATACTTCAAGTATTTCATGATTTCTCTCTTAACACCCCTCCACTATATTATGATGGGATGGCTTAATGGGGATAAGAAGGAATCTAAACAGGAACTACAATCAATCATTAAAACATTTGTATATCACAAATAATAAAAACCCTCTCAAACGAGAGGGTCTTTGTCTTATAGATCTTTTGTTAGGTTGTATGCTTCAGTAATAGCTGTCTTAATATTTCCAATTTCATGGGCATCACCAATCATATGGTAGTTAAGACCGCTTTCTTCCAACATTTCTTCTACAGCAGGGTTCTTCTTATAACCAGCCGCAAAGATAAGTGTATCTGCATCCTTGATAGTATGAGTCACATCGTCTTGTGTATAGTTGATTTCAGTTTCAGTCACTGAATCTACCTTAGCACTTGTAATGATTTTAACACCTTTTTCCATCATTCTTCTTACAAGTAAGCTTCTGCCTGGTCCTGATTCATTCATCATGACTCCGTCTGCCATTTCTAAAATAGTGACATCTCTATTTCTAGGGAATAAGTCATTAATTAATGGTGCTAAGTAATCAGCTGTTTCACATCCTACTGATCCACCACCAATAATAACGATCTTACGACCTGGGAACGCTCTACCAGCAAGTACATCATCAGCTGTCATCCATGATTTAAACTGAGTAAATGGATTAATAACGATTGGAGATGCACCAGTACCTGCAATAACTTCATAATCCTTAAACTCATTCTGTAACATCTCTAATGTCACTTCTGTATTTAATCTTACATCCACACCTTCAAGTTTATGAGCCATATACTTGATAACGAGTGTCAAATCCTGTTTTGCGATAGGAACTGCAGCTAAGTTCATTTCTCCACCTAACTTATCATCCTTTTCACATAATACAACATGATGACCTCTCTTATGAGCCACGAATGCAGCTTCCATACCAGCTGGTCCACTACCAATGACAAGAATATTCTTCTTTTCTTCTGCTTCTTTAATTGTATCTTCATTTTCAATTTCTAATGATGGATTGATTGTACAAGATACACGTTTACCAAACATGATGCCTGTTAAACAGCGTAAGCATCCAATACATGGTCTAATATCTTCTACATGACCACTCATTGCTTTATTAACGAACTGGGCATCACATAAGTTAGCTCGACCGATCATACAGATATCTGCTTTATCATTCGCAATTAACTCATCTGCAATCCAAGGTTCAGTAATACGTCCTACTGTAGCTACTGGAATAGATACATGCTTCTTGATTTCTTCACTTAATAATGCATGAGAACCCATCTTAGTTCCTGGTGCTGGAATAGAGCTTCCTCTCGCAATAGTTGTACCACCAGAAACATGAAGCATATCTACACCTGCTTTTTCTAATGTCTTAGAAACATAGATCATATCGTTGATGTTTAAACCACCATCAGTATATTCATCACCAGAAATACGTACATCAATGATAAAGTCTTTACCACACATTTTACGTACTTCTTCAATGACTTCTAAAGTAAGTCTTAATCTACAAGAAATATCTCCTCCGTATTCATCTGTTCTCTTATTATATAAAGGAGATAAGAAACCACCTAATAAACCATGCGCATGTGCTGCATGGATTTCAACACCATCAGCTCCTGCAGTCTTTACTCTTAAAGCTGCTTCACCAAACTGTTTAATAATAACCTTTAATTCTTCTTTAGTAACTGAACGTGGTGCTTCTTTTGCATAATATGGTCCTACATTACTTGGTGCGATTAATCTTGGTGTACCAGGAATTGGGAAAGCCATATAAGCTGGGTGGAATAACTGTGGTAAGATCTTACAATCATACTGATGTACAGCTTCAGTTAATTTTTTCCATCCAGGAATAAAGCTATCATCATGAATAGACATATCTCCTGGTAAATAGATATATGTTGGTTCTACGGTAGTGACTTCAGTAACGATTAAACCAACACCACCCTTTGCACGCGCTGCATAATGTGCAACAAGTGCATCAGTAACATAACCCTTATCAGCTAAGTTTGTACTGATAGGAGGCATAAAAACTCTGTTTTTTACGACTGTTTCACCGACTTTAATAGGTGAAAATAAATGTGAAAATTCCTTCATTGATATATCCTCTCTTTCGTCACCATTATAGCACTCCTCTTGTGAATAAAAAATCATGCTTATATATAAAAACAGTCTTATTTTGCCTTCTTAGTGCTAAGAGAAGACAATATATGACTGTTACAAAACAATTTGTATACGCTTACCTTTATTCAATATTTTAATTTCTTCTTCTGTTTCTAGTTTAATATGTTCTGCATTTAAAGTAATCTTACACTTTTCATCTTCATAGATTGTTTCTTCTTCATTAATAAAGTCTTCTAGTATACTATCAAAGTCATGAAGTTTCATTTCTTTTTCTACAGTAGGCGCAAAATTCTTCTTAAAACGTTTTCTATAATTGCTAGGTGATATACCATAGATCTCTTTAAACGCTTCTGTATAAGCCTTAGAATTAGGCATACCACATTCATCTGATATCTCTGATATATTCTTTATTCCTTCTAACAGATCTTCTAGAGAAGCACGAATACGTACACTGTTTAAGTATTTAATAAAAGTAATACCAGTAAACTTCTTAAAGAGTTTAGACGTATAACTTAAGCTAAATGAAAGTGTATCTGCCACATCACCTAAAGTAAGATTTTCATTATAGTGTGAGTCTATATATAAAATAGCCTGCATATAGTTCTTATGGGCTTCATCCTGTAAAGGAAGAGAAGACATAGAGAAAGAAACCTGAGAAGCAATAGAGAGGATATCCATCATATAGGCATTCAAAGTATAAAGGTTATAGTTTTCCTGTCTAATAAGTTTGAGGATCCCTGATATCTTATTTTTTAATTGATCATAGGCCTGATTTGTGACAATCATTGTAGAAAAAGCCTCATTACTATTCCCACTCAAAGCGGAAGTCATACGATCAAAATCTATATGTATTGTAAGAATCACTCCATCTTTCTTATGAGAGATTAAATGTATATCTCCAGGGGCAATCATCACAAGTTCACCTTTAGATAGTTTAGAAGTAAGCTTCTCTGTCACTATCTGATATTCTCCCTGCAAGACATAAGAGAGTTCTAAACTATTTTGTCTAGAAAAGATATGACGATCAAAGCTGTTGATACTTAAAGAGAGAGGATATCCAAACTTCTGTCCTGAAAAATCATAATAACTTGTCATATTCATCATAATAGTAATTCCTCCAGATATTTACCTATTCCATCACAATCACAATCATCACATACTACATCAGATTGTTCTTTCACATGTTTAAATGCATTACCCATTGCGACACCTGTTCCCGCTTTAATAAGCATAGGGAGATCATTTTCACCATTTCCAAAAGCAATTGTATCATTTAAATCTATATGGTGATACTCCGTAATTCTTTCTAACATTGTTCCTTTATCTACACCTTTTGGTCCTATTTCAAGCCAATAAGGATCAACTAAAGAACAAGAATAATCTAGTCCCTGCGTGTCAAAAGAAGGACATCCATAAAAGACAAACTTATCAAAGATTGTATCAACGTGTATTGGAATATGCAAATGTAGTAATCGAACAAGTAATGATTCGTTATAGTGAAACATGATTCTTTTATTGTCTATATATACGATAAAACCATAGTGATGATCTTTCGCATATTTTCTTACTTTTAGATAATCGTCATAGTTTAAACGTTCATGTTCAAATATCTTATTACCTAAATGATCATGATAGCTTTGGCCATTGATGCAGGAATAGCCACTCATTGGATATTTTTCGAAATGAAGCATATTACCATACTTCTTTAGACTATTAATATGTCTACCACTAGAGAGAATAATACCTATTCCCTTCTCCTGTAGTTTAATAAGTGTTTCTAGTGTTCGTGGTGAGATTTTAGAACGACGGTTTAGTAATGAACCATCCATATCACAAAATATGAGTTTCATAGAACACCTCCTAGAGACTATAATAACACAAAAGGCTTCAAGACATAATTCCTGAAGCCAAAGTAATGAGATATTTAGTAAACATAATCAAAATGAAAAAGCTAAAATCAAGCTATATTGACAACCACTACAAACCTATATGATAAGTAAGTGGCTCTTCACTTAGATTTAAGAAAATGACTACCCCACTTTTCCAAAGGTAGTCATTTTTCTATTCCTATCAACAAATAATTTTAAAAAAAGCTAGAAACTCTAGCTTATCTATTAAACAACGTCTCTTCTATTGCACAGATCTTATCCGCAATACATACTATCCATGCTTCAGTGCATGTAGGAGGCACAAGTGTTAATGGAAACATATGTCTAATTATAATGTTTTTAACTCGTGGTGAGAGTGTATAATCCTTTTCTGCATTTCTAAAAGCGCATTCTGGATGAGTAAAGCCATGAAAATGTCTCCCTTTTCCATCATGCCAGTCATATAAGAAATAATCATGAAGTAATGCTCCAATGACTAAAGCATCCATATTAACCTGTATTGGGAGCCATTTAGCCATTCTGACACTCATACGTGCGACATTGACACAATGTGCATAGACAGAAATAGAACCATGTTGAATATAATTCTTAGTTTCATTTAAGCGACCAGCATTTTCTAAATAACGTAATTTTTTTTGAATAATATATGTCATTTATGTATCTCCTCTTGTTGAAACCTACAATCTGGCTGTATTATAATATAAATGCATGAAACAATATATGGTCAGAATATAATAGAAATGTTGCTAAAGATACATATTGTATAGAAAGTGGGTAATAATAGTGGAGAAAAAAACAGATAGACGAGTTATCAAAACAAAGCATGCAATATTTAAAGCTTTTGTAGAGCTGTTAAATGAAAAAGATATCAATCAAATCACAATTACAGATATTGCGAAAAGAGCCAATATTAATCGTAAGACATTTTATAACTACTATTCAGATGTCAATGGTGTTATGGAAGAAATACAAAATCTAGTAGTCGCAGCCTTTATTAAAAATATCGGTACAATCGAGTTTACTAATATGGCTGATTTCTTAACCGAAATCTTCATAAAGTTTACAGAAACAGTAAATCATGATTTAGAATTCTATGGTTTACTTTTTAAAACAAATAACCATTCTTTTCTTATTGTAAAGATTGTAGATATTCTTAGAAAATATGTACAACAGCGTATTGAAGAAACAGAAACACTAGATCAAAAAAGATTTAAAGTAGCAGTTGATTTGTGTATTCCTGGTATTATATCTGTATATATGAATTGGTTTACAAACAGTTATGATTATTCTATAGAAGAATTATCTAGTCTTCTAACAGACTTTATTCTTAATGGAATACAAAAAAATTGGCCAGGCAATTAAGCCTGACCATTTACTTTATGTCGATAATTGGAGTCAAAAATGTATCTTAATCCTCGTTTAATAATGGTAAAGACCGTAGGGGAACGATACATTTTTTCTTTTGGAAAATGATTTCCAACCACCTGTAATGTTTTCACATTATCACGTGTAGAGAAAGTAAAATGTCCATTGTTTTTAGTGAATATTGCGAAACGTGCAATTTTCTTATTAAAATATACAGAAGCACTGATATAATCAATTTCTTCCCATGGAATCTGAATAAAGTCTTCTTTGTTCTTTTCGTTATAGAACTCAAAGGCCTTGTCCCCTACCATGACATCCCCATAGTTAGTTAAACCATTGAGTGAAGTTGCTTTAATTGAAAAATCAACTTTTGTATTTTGTGATTGTGCCATTTTATTTCCTCCTTAAAGATAAGAGGCAGTAAAACTGCCTCTAGTCATTACATAATACCGATAACTCTTGCAACGATACCAACAACGAATAATGCGATGATGATAACGATTGGAGATACCTTTTTCTTTAATAAGTAACAGCATAATAATGTAAGTAATAATGCTGCTAAGCCAGGGACTAACTGGTCTAAGTTCTGCTGTAAAGTAGTAACCTTAACCTGATTTAATCCATTAGCACCAAGTGAGTTATACTGAGTTAAAGCTTCTTTGATACCTGCAGCACCCTTTGGTAACTTATCCCATTCGATATAAGCACCTTTAGACTGAGTAACCTGAGATACTACTGGAGTAAAGCTGATTGATACCCATCTCTGTACTAATGCACCGATGATGAACATACCAAGGATAGAAGCACCTTCAGTAACTTTACCAAGAAGTCCTCCTGACATATCCTTAGCAATAGAAGTACCTACTTTATAACCGAATTCCTGTGTATACCATAAGAATGCGATACGTACAATGTTCCATACTACGAAGAATAATAATGGTCCAACAATGCTTCCTGATAATGCAAGTGAAGCACCTAATGCACCTAAGATTGGTCTTACTGTAAACCAGAATACTGGATCACCAACACCAGCAAGAGGTCCCATCATACCAACTTTAACACCCTGTACAGTCTGGTCATCTACAGGCATACCATTTGCACGTTCTTCTTCAAGTGCTAATGTAACACCCATAACTGGAGCTGATACATAAGGATGTGTATTATAGAATTCTAGATGACGCTTTAATGCAGCGGCTCTATCTTCTTCAGTCTTATATAATTTCTTGATAGCTGGGATAATTGAATAACACCAACCACCATTCTGCATACGTTCATAGTTCCAAGAACCCTGAAGGAACTGATGACGCCAGCATACGTCCATTCTATCTTTTTTAGATAGTGTAATCTTATCTGCCATAATGTTCGTCCTCCTTCAGATTAATAGTCGTTTAAGATGTCACCTAGTGGATCTCCAGATCCTCCAGTGCCACCATTACCTTTACCAGCATTGTCTTTTAATCCAAGATAGATTAAAGCAAGAACAACACCAATAACACCTAATGCGATTAATGTAAGTTCTGAGATAGCTGCTAAAACGAAACCAAGAGCGAAGAATGGCCAAGTTTCTTTTGTAGCCATCATGTTGATAACCATTGCATAACCTACAGCGGCAACCATACCACCGCCAACAGCCATACCACCAGATAACCAAGCTGGCATAGAATTTAATGCACCTGTTACAACCTTAGCTGGAACGAAGCAAAGGATAACTGCTGGGATCATAATACGAAGACCCTGCATTAAGATTGCAGCAACCTGCCATCTTTCAATAGCCTTGTAGTCACCTTTTTCTGCAGCCCCATCCATGAAGTGAACCATAGGGATTGCAAGAGTACGACAAATCATTGTTAAGAATAAACCTGCAACTGATAATGGTACTGCAACAGCGATAGAAGTATTGATAGCGTTAGTAACGTTTGTACTACCACCCTGTAAACCTAATACCATGATGATTGCTGAAGCAACTGATGCAAGAGCAGCATCTGGTGCAACAGCAGCACCAACGTTTGCCCAACCAAGGGCAATCATCTGTAATGAACCACCAAGGATGATACCTTCCTTTAAGTGTCCAGTAACTAAGCCGATTAACGTACATGCTACTAGAGGCTGATGGAACTGGAATTCATCAAGAATACCTTCCATACCTGCAAGTAAAGCAACAATCGCAATCAGCACAATTGAAATTGCTGACATAAATTATTTCCTCCCTTATTTAGACAATCCTTCTTTAGCTTTGTTAAGGATTGCATTGATGTTATCAGGTGAATCATTTGGTACTTTACGTACATCAAACTTAACACCCTTAGCCATAATCTTTTCAATAGTATCTACATCATCCTGACTCATTGATACGGCTTTAGTACAAACGACTTTACCCTGTGAATGAGCCATAGAACCTAAGTTCAATGTCTTGATGTCAACGCCACCTTCGATTGCACGAAGTGCATCCTGTGGGTTTTCAAATAATACTAATGCTTTTGTGTTACCAAAACGTGGATCCTTAGCAACCTGGATCATCTTATCGATTGGTACTACGTGAGCTTTAACACCTGGAGGTGCTGCCTGAATAATCATTTCTTTTCTAAGATCATCATGAGCCACACCATCAGATACAACGATGATACGGTTTGGCTGAGTTGTCTTAGTCCATGCAGTCGCAACCTGACCATGTAATAAACGTGAGTCAATTCTTGCTAATACATACTTGATGTGACCATCACCAATAACTGTTCCTTCAGGAATAGCGCCCTGAGGTGCTGGTGCAGCAGCTGCTGCCTTTTCTTCCTTCTTAGGTTCTAGTGTTTCAGGTTTTGGTTTAACACCATCTCTTGCCACTTCAGTGACATGTGTAGCGATTTCATGAGCTGTTTCCATAGACATACGAGATGCATAAGTTTCAATCAACATTGGTAAATTTAAACCAGTGACAATTGCCCACTTGTCTTCATGTCCATTAAGTAAAGCACTTGCCTGATTGAATGGTGTTCCACCCCAAAGGTCTACAAGGAATAATACTTCATCCTGATTTTCAAAACCAGCAATCGCTTCTTCCATCTTTTTGCGGATATCATCTGGTCCTTCGCTAGGCATTAATGTGCAGGCTTTAACGTTAGCCTGATCACCAAAGATCATAGATCCTGACTGGAAAATGCCTTCTGCGAATTTACCATGACTCGCAAGGATAATTCCTACCATTTTGTTCTCCTACCTTTCATAATTGTAAGTAAGTAGTGAAGATATACTCAATATGTATATGGACATCTATACATATAACTTATATATTCATCTAATCCCTATCAACTTATACCTTTAGACAAATACAGTTCCTCTCAGAAATATATCTCCTATTTACTATGCCTACATTATATCACTATATCTTTACAGTGCAATAATCCCGATTTAGGAATTATAAATACCATACTTTTTCACATAATATACCATATTCATAAAAAAGTTGACATTATATACCATATATGATAGTGTCTATGTACAAAACCTTTTGGTTGTGGATTTTTGTCAGAGAAATCTTATTTTCGCCACACAGCGTTTTTTTTTACGTTGTGTGGCTTTTTGTATGTTTAGGAGGAAAATTATGAATCAAGATTATATGAAAACAAAGCCTATACTCCCTTTAGTATTATCAATGAGCTTACCAATGGTGTTATCAATGCTTGTTAATTCTCTCTACAATATCGTAGATAGTTTCTTCGTAGCGCGTATTAGTGAGAATGCAATGAATGCTTTATCTCTAGTATTCCCTATTCAGAACCTTATTACTGCGATTGCCGTAGGGTTTGGTGTGGGCGTGAATGCTGTGATTGCATTCTATCTAGGTACAGAGGATCATAAGAAAGCTGAAGATTCTATGGCACAGGGATTATTACTTTCTGCAATACATGGAATAATCTTAATGGTTGTCTGTGTTGTGTTTATTCCTAACTTCTTAAAGTTCTTTACAAATGATCCTGTTGTATTAAAGGATGGAATATTATATGGACGTATTGCCTTCTCATTCTCTTTTGTGATTCAGGTAGGTATTGCCTTTGAAAAGATTTATCAGTCTTTAGGACGTATGGCTCTCACTATGAAGATTATGATTATAGGATGTGTCACAAATATTATTCTTGATCCTATTTTAATATTTGGTTTAGGTCCTATTCCTGCAATGGGCATTGCAGGAGCTGCTGTTGCGACTGGTATTGGTCAGACAGTTCCTTTTATTCTATATCTATATTATTATAAGGTAGATTTACCACTACGTATTCATAAGGAAGCTTTAGAAAGTACTCAATATTATAAAAAGTTATATGGTATTGGTATTCCTGCTACTTTAAATATTGCCTTACCTTCTGTTCTTATTTCTGTATTAAATGCGATTCTTATTTCTTATTCAGCTATCTATGTCGTAGTACTAGGTATCTATTATAAGCTTCAGACATTTGTCTTTATGCCATCTAATGGAATTATCCAGGGTATTAGACCACTTGTTGGATATAACTATGGGGCTAAAGAATATGATCGTATTAATAAGATCTATAAGCTCACTCTTTGTTTAAGTTTAATTATTATGATTGCTGGAACACTTCTTTGCTTTGTATTCCCTAAAGAAATCATGGGACTCTTTACTAAGAATAAAGAAACACTTGACGCCGGTGTAATTGCCTTACGTATTATTAGTATTTCTTTTGTCTTCTCTTCACTCTCACTTACTTCAGGAGGTGTACTAGAAGGATTGGGTATGGGCATTCCATCACTCATTATTTCTTTATGTCGATATGTTGTCATTATTCTACCATGTGCTTATATTCTTTCTTCACTACTTGGACCAACTGGTGTATGGCATGCTTTCTGGATTACAGAAGTATTTACTGCAGTTATTTCTCTACTTATATATAAGAAGAAAAAGAAAGATTCATTTAACTTATGAGTGAAATCACAAAACATGCATTAGAAGATTCTTTAAAGGTATTACTCTTAAGAAAACCTTTCAATAAGATTACGATTGGTGATCTCACAAAAGAATGTGGTATTAACCGTATGACATTCTATTATCACTTTATTGATATGCATCATTTACTTTCCTGGATTATCTTGGATGAAATCCATCAAAACTAATAGTTTGACTAAAATTTTTACACTTGATTGGTCATGATAAGATATTTATCATGGCTTTTCGTTTGTTTAAATAAAAGTGATAAAATATGATATACTAGAGTCATATCAAGGAGGTAACTATTATGTATTATTCATCAGGAACTTATGAAGCATTTGCACACCCAGAAAAACCAGAGGGTGTAGAAAAGAAATCAGCTTATATTATTGGAACAGGCTTGGCAGGTTTAACTGCTGCCTTCTATCTAGTAAGAGATGGACAGATGCCTGGCAATCATATTCATTTATTAGAAAAGCTAGAGCTTGCAGGTGGAAGCTGTGATGGTTATAAAGATGTACACAAAGGCTTCTATATGCGTGGAGGACGTGAAATGGATAACCACTTTGAAATCATGTGGGATGTATTCCGTGATGTACCTTCTATTGAAACACCTAACGTATCTGTATTAGATGAATACTATTGGCTTAATAAGCATGACCCTAACTACTCTTTATGTCGTGCAACGGTTAATAAGGGTGAAGATGCGCATACTGATAAACTATTTAAATTAGATAAAGATAGCGCCATGGCATTGTCTCAGCTCTTTATTACACCTGAAGCAAATCTTGAAGATAAGAAGATTTCAGATGTATTACCAGAGTCATTCTGGGAGACTAATTTCTGGCTATATTGGCAAACTATGTTTGCATTCCAGAAATGGTCTAGTGCATTAGAAATGAAGCGCTATTTATGCCGTTATGTACATCATATTGATGGTTTACCAGACTTTAGTGCTTTAAGATTTACTAAGTATAATCAGTATGAAAGTATGATTTTACCTTTAATTGAATATTTAAAGAAACATGATGTAGATGTTCAGTTTGGTATGGATGTCAAGAATGTCGTTATTGAAGATGTAGATGGTAAGAAGACAGCTAAGGAACTTATTTATGTAAAAGATAATAAAGAACAGTCTATTCCTTTAAATGCAAATGATTTAGTCTTTATTACTAATGGATGTTGTACTGATACATCAAGTTATGGTGATCAGACTCATGCACCTGATTTATCTCATATTGTGAATGGTCAGGGTGAATCATGGGATTTATGGAAGAATATTGCGAAACAGGCTAAACATGACGAATATGGACATCCTGATGTATTCTGCAGTGATACAGAAGCGACTAACTGGATGAGTGCCACTATAGAAACATCTAATGAAGATATTATTCAGCATATTATGAATATCTGTAAACGTGATCCTCGTACTGGTAAAGTGACTACTGGTGGTATAGTGACTGTTAAGGATAGTGTAAATAATTGGTTCTTATCATGGACTATTAACCGCCAGCCACAGTTTAAATCTCAGAATAAAGATACAATACTTGTATGGCTTTATGCCCTTCATACTGATACAGAAGGTAACTATATCAAGAAAGCTATGAGAGATTGTACAGGTGAAGAAATCTGTCAGGAATGGCTTTACCATATTGGTATGGATGAAAGCAAGATCAAAGACTATTCAGAAAATACATGTAATACAACAACATGCTTTATGCCTTATATCAATGCCTTCTTCCAGCCTAGAAAGAATGTAGACCGTCCTAAAGTTGTACCAGAAGGCGCAGTGAACTTCGCATTTATTGGACAGTTCGCAGAAACACCAAGAGATACTATCTTTACGACTGAATATTCTATGCGTACAGGTATGGAAAGTGTCTATACATTACTTAATGTAGATCGTGGTGTACCTGAAGTATGGGGTTCTCAATATGATATCAGAGAATTATTAAGAGCAGCTTATTATGCAGTAGATAAAAAGAAGATTAATGAGTTACCATTAAACTTCAAGGAAAAGATGCTTTTAAAGACTGTATTGAAGAATGTAAAAGGTACAGATCTAGAACTCTTATTAAGAGAGACAGGATTAATAGAATAACGAGCAAGCTGGTTATCCAGCTTGTTTTTTATCATAAAAAAACAGTCAATCGGAAAAATGAAAGACCGTTTACTGTTTTTTATGTGTTCAACTGATAATCCTTACGAATATTGTCGAAAGCTGTTTTTGCGTCTTTTGTACGTCCAGCCTGTACATCAGCATATCCTTTTTCTAATTCTTCATTCAACTCTTCTTCTGATAATACACTCATATCAACTATTCTCTTAGAAGACTTTACTTCAGGTTCCATACTTGTATATAGATGAGTGGACTTTACAGCCATATTAATCATCTCCTTGTATATTTTCATCACTTATATTATATACATTCATTCACACATATATAATACAAAAAAGACGCTTCGCATTGAAACGTCCTTCTTGTATACAATTATGTTTTAAGGGGAGAGTTTAAAAACAATTTTCTTTTGCTCTTGTGTATTAAGATATTTTTTAAGGGAGTTTCTTAATACATTTATAATATAAACCCTCTTTATGAATCCAATGTGAACATACACTCTTTTTCTTGTATAAGTGATTGTTTGCCTTTTTCTATTTTATAAGACAGTCCATGAATCACTTCTTTGCCTTCATGAATATGAATAAAACTACCATCCACCAGTACTATAAATGTTCTTTTGGCACTATCAGGATAAGCAATATCCTTGAATATATGTACACCATCCAAACAATCATCATGTATTTCATTATAGTGAGGAATGATCATTGTTTGGGTAAGTTCTAGTCCTGGAAGATATCTTTGATACTTCTTATCGAGATATTCTCCTGGAAGTTCAGGCATAGCGTATACAGTCTTGGCACAATTCATAGAACCTGCACTGACGCCTACTATCACGCCTTCATACTCCTTTAAATACTTCTTTAAGTGGATTTCTCTAAAGAACTTGTTTTGAGTAGGCACATGTCCTCCTCCAAGTATGATAAGATCTGATTCTTTCACTAGTTCTTCTGTCTTCTCTTTGTTTCGATCATCCAGAATAGTAAATGTATCCACTAAGAAATGACTATTCATCAAGGCTTTCTTTTGGTAGTTTCCCCATTCATCATTATGTGGCGTATCAATTGGATCCGATGCAATATAAAGACAACGAATATGATGCGGAAGAACATCAAAAAGAAGAGAACGGAAACCATTCTCTTCATTAATATATTGACCATTTAATGTTAAGTTTGAGCTTGTCAGAAATAAATGCATAATAATACCTCTCTTTACTAGTATACATACAAGTAAGTAATTAATCAATATATGTACGTACAGGTAAAAAGACTTCCAAGGAAGTCTTAGTCTGGATATACTAAATGTTCTTCTGTAATATTCTTAAGAGTGTTATCTAAGAATCTTTTAGCAACAATTTTAGTAAGAGGTAAGTTCATATCAAGATAGTTACCACAATCTCTTGCTGCAGCACCTGGAACATCACCTTCGAATTCAGCCATGAAAGTAAACATTTCAGTCACTAATCCTACAACATCCTTAGATTCTAAATCTCCTGCAAGAATCATATAGAATCCTGTACGACATCCCATAGGACCAAAGTAAATAACTTTTTCAGCCCATTCCTTATGATTTCTTAAGAAAGTGGCACCTAAATGTTCCATTGTATGGATTTCAGCTGTATTAATAACAGGTTCTCTGTTAGGAGCTGTCATACGAATATCAAAAGTAGTGATAACTTCTTCTCCTACCTTATCTTTTCTAGATACATAAATACCTGGTAATAAAGTTAAATGATTCACTGTAAAGCTTGCGATTTTGTTCATGTTAGTTCTTTTCCTTTCTATCTATTTATATAACATTTATATACAATATTAACAGTTGAAGTCACTTTTTCAAGCCTTTTAATCTCAATATATCAATTCTCTTATCAAGTGCAATTCTTGCTTCAGAAATACTCATTGCAGGTTGTCCACTTAATCTTTCTTCTTCCGATTCCAATACACTTGCACGTAATTCTAATAATTGTTTATCTCTTTCTAGTTCATCTTCTTCAACAAACATCTTATGATCATCCTTTCTATTTCTTATTCTTTCTTTTCTTACGATAATTCTCTATTGTCCCAAAGTTATTGAAGATATCTTCCATCATCATTTCATATACATCATGCGTGATTTCACAATCATTCACTGCACGATGTGCATGAGAATAATCAATATGATAATGATCTGCAAGATCCTTGAGTCTATAGCGTTTCAAATCTTTATGCAATAGTTTTCTTGCAATCTTCAGTGTATCGATATAATCATTTTGAAAAAGGACTCCATAATCTCTTAAAAGTGCATCATAGATGAAACGAATATCAAAACGGACATTATGACCTATGATCATATCATCCCCTATGAACTTAATATACTCTTTAAGGACATCTTTTTCCCCTCTTGCATCATGTAACATACGATTAGAAATGCCTGTGAGATTCTCGATAAAATCACTTATATAGATAGTTTTATCCTTATCTAGTAAATCTACAGGCAATTGATCTCTTAACGGGTTAATGAGTTCACTAAAACGTGCCACCTCTTTGTGATTGACATACTTAATAGCTGCGACTTCGATAAGTCTTTCTGTTTCAGGATTCAATCCTATTGCTTCTATATCTACCACGATATAAGTATCTGGATATTCTATTTTACTCTTACCTATTTCTCTCATAAAACCTCCAAAAAAGCCACATAAAGTGGCTTTTATTTCTTAGGATGTGGTCCTGCTTTTCTAATGTTTTCTGGCATATGTGGATATTTAGTATTAAAGTTTGCTTCAAACATCATAGCAAGTTCATTAGCCATATCTTCATATGCTTCCTTGTTAGCCCATGTATCCTTAGGGTTTAATACATATTCTGGTACACCAGGACATGATTGAGGGACATGAAGATTAAAGCGTGAATCATAATAATAGATGACATTATCTAGTGATCCATTGACTGCTGCAGTGACCATAGCACGTGTATATGATAGTTTCATACGTGAACCAATACCATAAGGTCCACCATTCCATCCAGTGTTCACTAAATAAACCTTAGTACCATAGGCTTCTAGACGTGAACCAAGTAACTGTGCATAAATACTTGGCTCTAGAGGCATGAATGGTTCTCCAAATAGTGTAGAGAATGTAGGCTGTGGTTCGCTGATGCCTCTTTCTGTACCTGCAACTTTAGATGTAAATCCAGTAACGAATTGATACATTGCAGCATCATGATCAAGTCTAGAGATTGGTGGTAATACACCAAAGGCATCTGCAGTTAAGAAGATTACAACTTTAGGCACCCCACCTACTCCTGGAATCTGAGCATTTTGAATATATTCAATAGGATAACCGACACGTGTATTTTCTGTAAGTGTACCATCATCATAATCTGGTTGTCTTGTTTTTGCATCTACAACTACGTTTTCTAGTTCTGAACCAAAACGGATGGCACGATAGATATCTGGTTCTCCTGTAGGAGATAAGTTAATTGTCTTTGCATAACATCCACCTTCAAAGTTAAAGATACCTTCTTCACTCCATCCATGTTCATCATCACCAATCAACATTCTATTAGGGTCTGTAGAAAGTGTTGTTTTACCTGTGCCAGATAAACCAAAGAAGATAGCTGTTTCTCCAGTATCTGGATCCATGTTTGCTGAACAATGCATAGGAAGAATATTTTCTTTTAAAGGCATGCAATAGTTCATGATTGTGAATACTGATTTCTTAATTTCTCCTGAATATTGTGAACCTACAATAATAACTGTATGTTCTGTAAAGTTAATAATAATAGCTGCTTCTGAGTTAGTATGATCCACTTCAGAAACACAATGGAATCCTGGTGCAACGAGAATTGTATAATCTGTTAAACCAAAATTATCTAATTCTTCTTTTGTAGGCCTAATCAATAATTGATGAATAAAAAGATTCTGACATGCGAGTTCATTGATGACAGTGAATTTACGACGATATTTCTTATCAGCTCCAGCAAAGCCTTTAAAGACGAATAATTCCTTGTCACTCATATATTCAAGTACTTTTTCTTTTAATGCATTGTAGTGTTCAACACTCATGGCTACATTGACATCACCCCAGGCAATCTGTTCATGTACCTCTGGTGTATCTACAATAAATTTATCATGTGGTGAACGACCAGTATATTTTCCTGTTTTTACAACTAACGCACCCTGGTCAGTTAATAATCCTTCTTTACGCTTTAAAGCATATTCTACTAATTTAGCAGGACATAAATTATAATGTGCTTTACCTGTATAGTTTTTAATTCCTGCATATTCGAGTGTCTTTTCCATAAAGTAACCCCTTTCATTTTGTCTGTATAAAACATTATAGCATAAAATTAATATTTTAACATACTCTATTTCCTAACAGTTATTGTGATTTGCACAAATTTTGTATTTATTTTTTTGAAATGATTGAAATTTTCACCAAAATAGGACGTTTACTGTATAATAAAGATACACAATCTTAACACAAATGTAATCTAAAATTGATATATGTTAAGAAATGCTTGCTTATAATAGGTTCTAGGAGGTTTTTTTATGCCAGCAGGTTATACACATTTTGTTTTTGGTGAACAGGTTTTAGATCAGCTTGATGAAAGTATCAAGAAGAGAATTATGCCCTATATTGATTTATATCATATTGGAATTCATGGTCCAGATATTCTCTTTTATTATGATGTCTATAAAAAGAATCCAGTTAAATCATTAGGATTTGGAATGCATCAGCTTCCTGCCAATTCTTTTTTTAAACATGCAAAAGAACTAATTAAACAGGATGCCACAGATGCAACACTCGCTTATACTATTGGATTTATTACTCACTTTACATTAGATAGTTCTTTACATCCTGAAATTGGTGTATTAGAGAATACTTTATCTATGACTCATAGCTTACTAGAATCTGAATTAGATAGAGAATTACTTGTAAGAGTTGGAAAAGATCCTTTGACTGCCAATTTAACAACTCATATTCATCCTGATTATACCAATGCACAGGTGATTGCACCATTCTTTGATTTAAAGGCAGAAGAAGTAGATAAAGCATTACATGATCTACTATTTATCTTAAAGTGGCTTGTTGCTCCTACTAAATTAAAGAGAAGCTTTGTCTTAAGTGTAATGAAGTTAGGTGGTATGTATGAAGAATATAAAGGATTACTTATTAACTATGAAAAAGATGAACATGCTGCCAATGATATCAATCATTTAATAGAAATGAAAGATGAAGCAGTACCTTTAGCCGTATCACTCATTAATGAGTATGTTGACCATCTTGATGATGATTACTTAAATGAAAGGTTTAATAGAAACTATGAATAAACTAACTAAACTAGAAAAATACTGGATCTTGTATGATGTCGGTAATAGCGCCTTTATTCTACTTGTTGCTACTATAGTTCCGATTTACTTTAACTATCTTGCATCTCTCGCAAAGATCAGTGAGGTTAACTATTTAGCTTATTGGGGTTATGCGTCTTCTTTCACAACTCTTATTGTCGCTATTATCGGACCAGTGCTTGGTTCTATTGTGGATACAAAAGGATACAAGAAACCAATCTTTACTATTAGTATGATCATAGGTGTAATGGGCTTAGCCTGTTTTTCAGTTCCTAAGTCTTGGATTTTATTCTTAGGTGTATTCGTTATTGCGAAGATTGGTTATAATGCAAGTCTGATTTTCTATGATTCCATGCTTCTAGATATTACAGATGCAAAGCGTATGGACTATGTTTCATCTCAAGGATATGCATGGGGTTATATTGGAAGCTGTGTGCCTTTTGTAGTCAGCTTAGTGTTTGTCTTATTCTATAAAAAGATGGGTATTCCATTTTACGGTGCTATGACAATCGCCTTCTTAATCAATGCATTATGGTGGCTCGGCATTACATTACCCCTCTTAAAGAACTATAAACAAGTAAATTTCGTAGAGAAACAGGAACATCCTATTCGTGATAGTTTTAAACGTTTAGGACATACTCTTTCTACTTTAAATGAAGACAAGAAAGTATTCTTCTATTTGATTTCTTTCTTCTTCTATATCGATGGTGTTTATACAATCATTGAAATGGCCACTGCCTATGGCAGTGCCCTTGGACTTAATACAAATGGATTATTGATTGCCTTATTAGTGACTCAGATTGTTGCTTTCCCATTTGCGCTCATCTTTGGACGTTTATCTAAGAAATACCCTACAGATAAACTTATTAAAGTATGTATTATTGCCTATACTGGTATTGCCTTATTTGCGATTCAGTTAGATAAACAATGGGAATTCTGGATCTTAGCTACTTTTGTAGGTATGTTCCAGGGAGCTATCCAGGCATTATCTCGTTCTTATTTTGCGAAGATTATTCCACCTAAGAAATCAGGTGAATACTTTGGTTTATTTGATATCTGTGGTAAAGGAGCATCTTTCATGGGTACAACTCTTGTAGGACTTATTTCACAACTTACAGGACATATGAACTATGGCGTAGCAGTTATTTCAGTGATGTTTGTGATTGGATTCTACTTCTTCCAGAAAGCGGCAAAATTATAAGAGGCATCCGCCTCTTTTATTTTGCCTGGAATTGTTTTCTATAGTCTGCAGGAAAACCACCAAAATAAGCATTAAACTTCTTATAGAAGTAGTTTAAATTAGAAAAACCACTCTCCTGTGCAATAAGATAAATAGGTTTATCAGTATTGATAAGTTCCTTTCCTACTGCTTCCATACGATAATAGTTTACTAACTTCTTAAAGGTATAGCCTGTTGCTTTTTGAATGGCACGTGAGAGATAATCAGGATTATAGCCGAACTTCTCTGCTGTTTCCATAAGAGTACAATCCTGATAATGTTGTTCTATGTATTGAATAATTTCTGTTATGTAGCTCTTATTATTGTCTTTAAACTGTTGTTCCATATTCATCTGATATCTTTGTGCCATTTTTATAAACAGAAGAGAAAAATAGGAATCAAGAATAGAAGATACAAACAATGAAGGATCAAGGTATTCACATAAGATCATCTCTATAAGTTGTACTACATAGTCATGATCATCATCTCTATTAGTGAATATAATATAATCATCATGCTGTGCTTTTTGATCTATAATATTTGTCAGGAAAGTCACAATCGGATTGACTGATGAGAACTTACTAATAAACGATTCAGTAAAATAAGAACGGTCCATCTGAAAGTTAAAGATAATATCATTTTCTGTAGGCATTAAAACAGTATGCTTAGAATTAACATCTAAGAGAATCATATCTCCTGCATGAAGGATAACCTCTTTATCATTTACAATCGCGTAACAATGCCCAGAATAGACATATTTCATTTCTACATAGCTTCTTACATGTAGTGGCACAAATGAATATCTTGTTTGTTTTGAACAATAAATTGGAAATGAAAGAACTTCATCTGTGATTATCTGTCCATCATAAAATAAAGCATGTTTTTCTTTAGTGGCTTTATATCTATCGATTGTCATCTGTATTAGTTTTTCATTATCATTATTATAGTGCTTCTCAATATAGTCACCTGAATGTTTCGGGTGGCTTTTATAATATTGTTCTTTTTTAGTTAGAGGAGTAATCCTACTTCTTAATTCTTCTATTTTCATCATTATCACCTATTTCAACTATAACATCTGTTTTTGACAGTCTGCAAGTGTGTTTATGATATTTTAATCGCTTTCAGGAAAGATTAAGATAAGCATGTAAGTTAACTTAACAAATATCAATTTTGGAGGAAAATACAAATGGCAAAGGATTATACTTCTTTAGCTAAAAAGATTGTAGAAAATGTTGGTGGAGAAAATAATGTGATCTCACTTGTACATTGTGCAACAAGATTAAGATTTAAGCTTATTGATGAAAACAAAGTTAATATGGATGTTTTAAACCAGACCGAAGGTGTTATTACTGTAATGAAAGCAGGAGGACAGGTGCAGGTTGTTATTGGAAATAAAGTAGATACTGTCTATGATGCTGTACTTAGCTGTACAAATATTAATACTGGTAACACTGAAGAAATTGAAGATACAGGAAAGAAAAACCTTCTTAATACATTATTAGAAACTATTTCTGGCATCTTCTCACCAATGCTTGGTGTTATGTGTGGTGCCGGTATGTTGAAGGCATTACTTATTCTATGTACTACATTGAATATACTGACTGCTGATATGGGAACATACAAAATTCTTTATGCAGCTGCAGATAGTGTGTTTAATTTTATGCCAATTATCTTAGGTTATACTGCTGCAAAGAAATTTAAATGTAATCCATTTATTGCGATGTCTATTGCCATGTCACTTCTTTATCCAACTATGACTGCCGCATACTCAGAGGGTACGAAATTGACATTCCTTACTATACCAGTCACTCTTGTAAGCTACGCTTCTTCTGTCATGCCAATCATTATTTCTGTATATGTTCAAAGTAAATTAGAAAAGCTATTAAAGAAAATCATACCAGAAGTATGTAAGCTATTCTTAACACCATTATTAGAACTATCTATTATGGTACCTGCTACATTCTTAGTGATTGGTCCAGTTATGGATAAGTTTGGTAAATTACTTGCATCAGGGTATACAGCTATTATGGGTTTCAACCCTATTATTGCTGGAGGATTTGTTGGCTTGATCTGGCCTGCAGCCGTTATCTTTGGACTTCATTGGGGCTTTGTACCTATCGTTATGAATAATATCGCCACTTATGGTAGAGACACATTATTCGTTATTACTGGACCTAATAACATGGCTCAGGCTGGTGCAACACTTGGCGTATTCTTAAAAACTGTTATGAAATGACCGTTGTCAAGACATAAA
>UMCO01104852.1_pt1 | contig 41298 bp, 47 predicted proteins | sample 1964251 | NCBI WGS metagenome assembly UMCO01 (sample SAMEA4835970, study PRJEB28245) | human gut metagenome | biome: gut microbiome; material: fecal sample | place: Denmark | collected 2008
ATCTTAGGAATAGCTGCAACAGATGCAAGTGCATCTCTTACTGCATAGCTGTAATGTGTGAATGCTCCGGGATTGATAACAATTCCATCAACATCATTGTAGTATGCCTCCTGAATCTTATCAATTATAGCACCTTCATGATTGCTCTGGAATACTTCCACATCAACTCCAAGCTCTTCTGCCTTCTTCTCAATCATTGAAACAAGAGCTTCATAATTCTGTTCGCCATAGATGCCTTTCTCTCTTATTCCAAGAAAATTAATGTTAGGTCCGTTCATTACTAGTATCTTCATATCAATCCTCCATTATTCCCATATTAATAGCTGTCACAACATCTGTATACATATCTTCAAATCTTCTGTCATCAGTCTTAACAATAATATCAGCAGCCTCTTTATAAAGAGCCTCCCTTGCAGCCATAAGGCTTTCAATCTTCTCTCTTAGGTTGCCTCCTGCAAGAAGCGGTCTGCTTGTATCCTTAGACAGACGCTTTACCAGTTCATCAACAGATGCTTCCAGATATACAACAATTCCAAGTTCCTTAAGAAGACTTCTGTTAACCGCTCTTACCGGCAGTCCTCCACCAACAGATATAACACAGTTATCACAGACCTGTGCAAGCTCTTTAATAGCCTGTGTCTCCATATCCCTGAATGTCTCTTCACCGGAATCCCTGAATATATCCTTAATAAGCTTGTTGTACTTATTCTCTATATACTCGTCAGTATCAAGGAATTCCATATTGTGGTTCCTGGTAATCCATTTTCCAAATGTTGTCTTGCCACTTCCCATAAATCCAATGAGAATAATATTATTATGTCCGTTATTCATCAATTCCAAGCTCCTTCTGAAGACATTTATACACCTCATCAGCCTCTTCCTTAGTAATCTTACAGTCATTCCAGAGCTCGTAAGCACTTACACCCTGATACAGAAGCATCTTAAGACCATTATAAGCATTCTTTCCCTGTGCCTTGATAAGCTTCATAAACTTAGTATTGGCCGGATTATATATAATATCAACACCAACTGCTGCCTTTTTGTAAAATGCTTCATCATCAATAACAACAGCTTCGTCATTCGGATGAAGTCCAACACTTGTTGTCTGGATAACAACATAATCTTCTCCCGGAATATCAGCATAATCAGCAATATTCATAGGAATAACCTTATCATTGTTAAAATGTGCATTAACAGCCTGTGCAATCGCCTCAGCCTTATCAACTGTTCTGTTCAGCAGATACACACACTGTGCATTCTTACTTGAACATAAGAATGTTATGGCTCTTGCTGCTCCTCCTGCTCCAAGAATAATAACCTTGGAATTCTCAAGTTCAATGCCTTCATCTTCAAGCTCCCTTGCAAGGCCAAGAATATCCGTGTTGTATCCTTTGAATCCTCCTTCAACCCTTACAAGCGTATTAACAGCTCCTATAGCCCTGGCAAGCGGATCAATATCAACAAGAGTATCAATAACCTCTGACTTGTGTGGAACTGTAACATTAAGTCCAAGAATATTAAGGCTGTATGCACCTTTAACAGCTGTCTTCACATCACCCTTCTCAACTTTAAATGTGGTATATACCATATCTTTTCCTGTTAACTGTGCAAGATTATTGTGAATTGCCGGTGACACAGAATGTCCTACCGGATTACCAATAAGTCCGCATACTCTGGTTGTTCCTTTTATGTCCATAACTTAAGCTCCTTTAAACAATTACTGATTTCTTCTTTTATAAAAAAATAATACAATCCATTCCAGTCTTCTCTTAAGAATAATCTGAATCTCTTCATGCTTATCAATAGGCTTCACAAGAATAGACATAATACCTGCTTTGTTAGCTCCCCATACATCTGTAAAAAGCTGGTCACCAACAAAAAATGTGTTGCCTTTATCAGTACCCATAATCTCCATAGCCTTAATATAATTAACAGGTGATGGCTTTCCTGCCTTGCTTACATATCTTGAACCACAGGCGTCTGCAAGCGGCTTGACCCTGTACTCCTTATTATTAGATATGATACATGTCTCAAAGCCAATAGTCCTTAATCTGTCAAACAAATCACTGCAACGCTTTGTAACAGGTGCTCCATGCTCAACAAGTGTGTTATCAATATCAAACACAATCCCTCTGTAGCCCTTGTCATAAAGTCCCTGATAATCAATGTCATAAGCTGAATCAATATATATATCAGGATAGAATCTCTTAAACATAACTTAAATGCTGCCTTTCTTTAATCTGCTTCTGATATATTACTTAAGAATCTTCTTAATCTCTTCCATAAATGAATCAACATCCTTAAACTCTCTGTACACAGAAGCAAATCTTACATAAGCAACCTCATCAACGTTCTTGAGCTTGCTCATAACGATTTCACCGATAGTCTTGGTAGAAATCTCTTTCTCGCCGATATTAAATATCTGTGTCTCTATCTCATCAACCATATTGTTAATCTGTGAGATAGAAACAGGTCTTTTATGGCATGATCTTACTATACCGGCTGTTATCTTCTCTCTGTCATAAGGTTCTCTGTTATTATCTTTCTTAATAACAATAAGTGGCATAGACTCAATCTTCTCATATGTAGTAAATCTCTTACCACATTCATCACACTGACGCCTTCTTCTTATTGAACTGTCATCAGTTGGTCTTGAATCAATTACCTTAGTGTTATCTTTACCACAAAACGGACACTTCACGCTATCTACCTCCGAATTAAATATATAAATTAATTATGAATAAGCCCGGCCAAAATGTCAATCCTTTTAATGTTGATAAGCTCAAAATGATAAACCAGAAAACAAATGTATTATTCAAGGAGGGATTATGGCTGGATACAAAGTTGAAATATGCGGAGTCAATACAAGTGACCTTCCTCTTCTTAAACCGGCTCAGTCAAAAGAGCTGCTTTCAAAGATAAAATCAGGAGATACACAGGCAAGAGAAACATTTATAAAAGGAAACTTAAGACTTGTATTAAGCATCGTCCAGCGTTTCAACCAGAGTGGCGAGAATCTTGATGACCTTTTCCAGATAGGCTGCATAGGCATGATAAAAGCAATTGATAACTTTGATATGTCTTTAAATGTGCAATTCTCAACATATGCTGTTCCCATGATAATCGGAGAAATCAAACGTTTTCTGCGTGATAACAGTACAATACGGGTAAGCCGTTCATTGAAAGATACCGCTTACAAGGCAATAACAACCCGTGAAAATCTTATGAAGAAGAATCTGAAAGAGCCTTCAATTACAGAAATAGCTGAAGAAATCGGCATATCCAAAGCAGATATAGTCATTGCTCTTGAAGCCGTGACACCTTCAATTTCACTGTATGAGCCAGTGTTTAACGACGGCGGTGATACACTTTATGTAATAGACCAGGTTAAAGATAAGAAAAACACAGAAGACCGCTGGGTCCGTAATATTGCACTTAAAGAAGCAATCAACCGTCTCTCCCCAAGAGAACGCCAGATAATAACACTTCGTTTCTTTGACTGCCGCACCCAGACAGAGGTTGCCAAAGACTTAGGAATATCACAGGCCCAGGTAAGCCGTCTGGAAAAATGTGCCCTTCGCGATATGAAAAGACACCTTTGTTAATCAGTGCAATATAATAATATAAGCACATAATAAGGTGTTCCTATGCGTCTATGTGAACTTAAAGGAAAAACAGTTATCAATGATACCGACTGCTGCATATTAGGATTCGTTATTGATATTGACTTTGACCCCGCATCCGGATGTATACTTGCAATTATTGTTCCAGGCCCGGCAAGATTATGTGGTTTTCTTGGCAGAGATTATGAATATGTTATTCCATTCAAATGTATCCGCACAATCGGTCCTGATATCATACTTGTAAGTATATGTCCTGATAAGGTTAAGCAAAAATGTATCTGACCAGTATTGAAAAACCATGCCTTATGCTATAAAATAGTAATATATATGTTTTACGGAGGCGGATAATCATGGATAAGAAATATGTAGCTTATGTTGGCAGCTATACACACGAAAGCAGTAAAGGAATCCATATATATGACTGTGATGTAGCTAAAGGAAGAATAACAGAACGTGGAGAGGTTGCAATTGATAATCCTTCTTTCATTACATTTTCACCTGATAAGAACTTCTTATACGCTATATGCGACCAGGGTGTTTCAGCATATGCAATATTAGCTGATTGCAATATTGAACTTATGAACGTAGCATCAATCAACGGAATGCGTGGATGTCATATATGTGTTACAAGTGATAACAGATTCCTTGTAGTATCTGGTTACCACGATGGCAAGATAACAGTTATGCATATCAATGCAGACGGCTCTGTTGGATTTATTGCAGATGAAATATTCCACAAGGGAATCGGCAGTGTTGCCGAAAGAAATTTTCGTCCACATATAAGCTGGAGTGCATTCACACCAGATGAGGAGCTCTTATGTGTATGTGATCCCGGAATCGACCAGATAAAGCTTTATGAATTCAACCATGTAACAGGCAAGTTAAAGTTATATGATATAATCCGTTCACAACAGGAATCTGCACCACGACAGATAGAATTCAGCCGTGACGGAAAGTATGCCTATGTTGTATGTGAGATGAAGAATTATATCAACGTGTACTCATATGATAAGAACTCAGACAGGAACCGTTTCGAACTTGTACAGAATATATTCACTGTAAGACGCGACCACAAGACTAACAGTGCTGCAGCTAATATAATATTTGACAGTACAGGAAAGCATCTGCTCTGCTCTAATGCAGGTGATAACACAGTTACAATATATAACGTTGACACTAAGACAGGAAAGCTTTCAAGTCTCAACTCTCTCCCAATCAGTGGAGACTATCCTAAATACATAACGCTTTTCCCTGATGATAAGCACATAATGTCTATGAACAACGAAGGTAATTCTATAACAATATTTACTGTAAAGTATGACAGAGGTCTTATCATAATGAATGGTCCAGAGCTTAAGATTTCAAGGCCTAATAACATGATAATTAAAGAACTTAATTAAAAATGTGCATTATGACACATATTAAGAATGGCTGCCGTTTAATAACGACAGCCATTAATTTTTATGAATATTTCTCTTCGCAGTACTTACATCTGTAAACCTGCTTTTCCTCATCAGCAAGTACGAACACCTGCTTTAATCCCTGCTCAATAGATGTGATACATCTTGGATTCTTACATTTGATAATATTAGTAACCTGCTTTGGAAGAGATAGTCTCTTCTTGTCTACTATTTCACCATTCTTAATAATATTGACAGTAATATTATGGTCAACGAATCCTAAAACATCAAGATCAACAAGATCAAGACCACCTTCAATCTTAATAATGTCTTTCTTTCCCATCTTACCACTTCTTGCATTCTTAATAATAGCAACCTGACAGTCAAGCTTATCAAGTCCTAAGTAATTGTATATCATCATGGCCTTTCCTGCTTCAATATGGTCAAGAACAAAGCCTTCATTAAGTTCGCCTACATTTAACATAATTTTTCCTCCTTATGCATCCAGTGAATCAAGTACATGAGCTAATGATGGATTAACCGCTGTATCAAGTCCAAGTAAAGTAAGTATAAGTGCCATTCTTACATATACACCAAACTGAACCTGCTTGAAATAAGCAGCTCTGTCATCATTGTCAACATCAACAGATATTTCATTAACTCTTGGAAGCGGATGAAGAACATACATATCAGGCTTTCCAAGTGCCATCTTATCTTCATCAAGTATATAGAAGTCTTTCATTCTTAAATATTCATCTTCACTGAAGAATCTTTCTCTCTGTACTCTTGTCATATAGAGAATATCAAGTTCTGGCATAGCCTGTTCAAGATTCTCAACTTCTACGAAATCGCAGTTATTAGCCTTAAGCACATCATCCCTGATATAATCAGGAATTCTTAACTCCTTAGGCGATATAAGGACAAACTTTACATTCTTGTATCTAACTAATGAACTTATAAGTGAGTGAACTGTTCTTCCGAACTTAAGGTCACCACATAAACCGATAGTAAAGTTATCAAGTGAACCACGAAGCTCCCTTATTGTCATAAGATCAGTAAGTGTCTGTGTAGGATGCTGATGTCCACCATCACCTGCATTAATAATAGGGATGTGTGAATACTCGGAAGCTACCATCGGAGCACCTTCCTTTGGATGACGCATTGCACATATATCTGCATAACAAGAGATAACTCTTATAGTATCTGCAACACTTTCACCCTTTGACGCTGAGCTTGAAGAAGCCTCAGAAAAGCCTAATACCTGACCTCCAAGATTAATCATGGCAGCCTCGAAGCTTAATCTTGTTCTAGTACTTGGCTCATAAAACAATGTGGCTATCTTCTTACCATCACATACATGACCATACTTTGATGGATCCTTTGAAATATCTCTTGCAAGGTCTAATAATCTTGCCAGTTCATCAACGCTTAAATCAAGCGGACTAAGTAAATGTCTCATAATAGAAAAGCCTCCGTGTGTATATTTGATTAAAATAATTACTCTGTTCTGCTGTATTTCTCTGACTGAACCTTAATAAGTTCTGCATCATTAAAATAATCAATCTTCATAGCAGCCTTGACATCATTAAGAGTGTCCTGTGCAACAGCATAAGCCGCTTCTGTACCTCTCTTAAGGATATTATATACTTCTGGAATATCCTTTTCATATTCATGTCTTCTTGCTCTGATTGGTTCAAGTTCCTTGTTGATAACATTAAGGAGGAACTTCTTAACCTTAACATCTCCAAGACCACCTCTTCTGTAATGATCCTTTAATTCATCAAGATTCTTATAATCAGGAAGGAATTCAGCAAAATCCTCATCACTGCTAAAAGCATCAAGGTAAGTAAATACTGTGTTACCCTCAACCTGTCCAGGATCAGATACCTGAATATGGTTAGGGTCTGTGTACATACTCATAACCTTCTTCTTAACTTCCTCTGGAGTGTCAGATAAGTAGATACAGTTTCCTAATGACTTGCTCATCTTAGCCTTACCATCAGTACCAGGAAGTCTTAAACATGCCTTATTATCTGGAAGAAGAATCTCAGGTTCAACAAGAGCCTCTCCGTATACAGAGTTAAACTTTCTTACAATCTCACGGCACTGCTCAATCATAGGCTCCTGATCTTCTCCTACAGGAACTGTAGTAGCCTTAAATGCAGTAATATCCGCAGCCTGGCTTATTGGGTAACAGAAAAATCCTACCGGAATACTTGCCTCGAAATTACGCATCTGGATCTCAGATTTAACTGTAGGGTTTCTCTGAAGTCTTGAAACTGTAACGAGGTTCATATAATAAAATGTAAGCTCTGTAAGCTGTGGAATCTGTGACTGAATAAATATATTAGACTTAACTGGATCAATACCAACTGAAAGATAATCGAGTGCAACCTCGATAATGTTCTGTCTTACTTTCTCCGGATTATCAGCATTATCTGTTAATGCCTGTGCATCCGCAATCATAATAAAAATCTTCTCGAATTCACCTGAATTCTGTAATTCAACTCTGCGCTTTAAAGATCCAACATAATGACCTAAGTGAAGTCTACCTGTTGGTCTGTCACCTGTTAATATAATCTTAGACATAGACCATCCTTCTTTCATCCCAAAATTGTAAAAATTATATCATACTTTTACGCAAATGGCAAAAAAGTTTAATATAAATTGGCAGAATTACTGCAATTCCTGCAAGGAACGTAAGCCCCTCATTCCAGCACACTGCATCAAAGCCAAAATGTGGTATCAGAAGTACAGCAACAGCTGCCCTTCCAGCCATCTCAGCAAGTCCTGAGAGGATAGAATATTTGCCATAGCCCATACCCTGAACTGAATACCTTGCAGTAAATAAAAGTGCCAGTTCTGCATTAAACACACTTATGTATCTTATAAACTTCACAGTGTAACCGACAACAACTGTATCAGCTGCATTAACAAATATAAGTGCCATATATCTGCCGGTAAAGAAACATACTATCATCGTGATTACAGAATAGATAAGACCAATCTCTAAAGTTCTCTTAAATCCTTCACTGATACGGTCAAATCTCTTAGCTCCGAAATTCTGTCCAACGAATGATGAAAGAGCTGTTCCCAACGCATTTAACGGACACAGAATCAGATTCTTAATCTTATATCCGGATGTAAATCCGGCAATTGCGTCTTCTCCAAGTGCATTTACATAAAATTGCAGAATAATTGCGCCAATTGCAGTAATAGAATATTGCAGTCCCATTGGCATGCACATTTTAATAATGTTCTTCATGTAATACGGATGGAACTTTCTTTCATCTGCATTAACTGGAAATAACAGTTTGTACTTCTTAAAGATATATACAGCACTAAGAACACCTGCAATTCCCTGTGAAAATATAGTAGCAATTGCAGCTCCGGCAACTCCCCACTTCACAACAACAACCAGAAACAAATCAAGAAATATATTAATAACAGTTGATACTGCCATAAATATAGTTGATTTTTTACTGTCGCCAAAGGCCATAAGAAGTCCGAAACAGAAGTTATACAGAACCGTCAACGGAAGTCCTAAGAATATAATAACAAGATACACATGTGCATCCTTAAATATATTTTCAGGTGTCTTTAACCACGTTAAAAAGAGTCCACTCATAGACGCTGTGACTGCTGTCATAATGACAGCAATCGCAAGTGCAAAGTAGACTCCGTTAATAAAATATTTTCTTAAATCAGTATTCTTTCCTGCGCCAAATGCCTGTGAAACAGGAACACTTATTCCTATACATGAACCTATACAGAAATAACATACAATATATGTAAGAGAAGAAGTTGCACCAACTGCTGCCAGTGCCTTAGAGCTTAAGAACTGTCCAACAATTGCTGCATCTGCAATATTATAAAGCTGTTGCAGAAGCTGACCTAAAAGCACCGGTCCTGCAAATGATAATAAAATCCTTGTTATTGGTCCATTAGTCATCTTTGCATTGTCAAGCGTCTCTGTACTGCTCATAAGCTTCTTCGTCTCCTGTAAATAATTAAGCTATATTCCAGACTTCTTATTGTGTCTCATTCTGGCAATAACTCTTGAAATTCCCATAATAATAAGAGTTCCAATAACAGCCCCGCAGCCATCAATAAGCACATCTGTTACTCTTCCACTTCTTCCCGGCACAAAGAGCTGATGAAATTCATCTGTCGCCGCATATAATATTGCTATAAATGCTGATATAGCAACATATCTTATATTAATTACTACTGCTGTAACCACACCTAATACAAGTCCTGCAAGCAGTGCATACTCCATTGCATGTGCGGTCTTTCTTACCGGATAGTCAATTGTCTGTGCCATATGAATCTGCTGTTCCTCACTCATATTATCAAATCCCGGAACAAATATATGACACACAGCCATTCCAGCCTTAATACTCTGGTTTTCTGATTCTTCTCCCGGTCTTGCCGAAAAAGAAAATATAACAACCATCCATGTAACCGCAAGTATTGCAAATATAATTCTACGGATATTATAATCTCCTAATCTAGCCATATATGATTAATCTCTGTATCCATGAGGATTATGACTCTGCCAGTTCCATACATCCCTGCACATATCCTCTAATGATTTCTTAGCAGTCCATCCTAATATATCATGTGCCTTAGATGCATCTGCCCATGAGTCTGGAATATCTCCAGGACGTCTGTCTCCAATCTTATAATTAACCTTAACCCCTGTAGCATTCTGGAATGCATTAACGATTTCAAGAACACTGTATGGAGTTCCTGTTCCAAGATTAAATATCTCAACCCCTTTGTGATTATCCGCATATTCAACAGCCTTAAGATGACCACATGCAAGGTCAACAACATGGATGTAGTCTCTTCTGCATGTTCCATCAGGAGTTGGATAATCTCCCCCGAATATAGTAAGCTGCTCTCTTACACCTGCAGCAACCTGTGATACATATGGCATAAGATTGTTAGGAATTCCCTGTGGATCTTCACCAATCTTTCCAGATTCATGTGCTCCGATAGGATTGAAATATCTGAGTAATATAACCGTAAGCTCAGGATCAGCCTGTGCACAGTCTGTAAGAATCTGCTCCATCATTGACTTAGTCCATCCGTATGGATTAGTACAGTCACCCTTATGCATTGTCTCATTATATGGTGGCTTCTGGTCTCCATATACAGTTGCTGAAGATGAGAATACAATCTTAGTAACTCCTGCTTCCTTCATACACTCAATAAGAGTAAGTGTTGTATCAATATTATTGCGGTAATACTTAGCTGGCAATCTTGTTGACTCACCTACAGCCTTAAGTCCTGCAAAATGTATAACGCAGTCTATATGATTTTCTGCAAAAATCTTCTGCATAGCTTCTTTATCTTTAACATCTGCTTCATAAGAAACTACCTTCTTGCCAGTAATCTCTTCAACTCTCTTTATTGATTCCGGACAACTGTTACTATAATCATCAACAATAACAACTTCATGTCCTGCATTAAGTAATTCAACTGCTGTATGTGAGCCAATATATCCTGCTCCACCTGCTAATAAAACAACCATTACATCCTCCTTGGTCTGAATACATAATCGAATTTCATTCCAAATACTACCACAGTATTAGTCATATATCAACCATTATCAATCTTTTCTGCCGATAAACGACTCATATAATCTGTAGTCACTATTCACAATCAGTTCATCTGGAAATGCTGTATCTTCAATAACTTTATATGCCCTGTCAAAATCACATATGCTCTCTTTAATATGTGCATCACTTCCTATAGAAATACTGACGCCTAACTCCTTGCACAGATTAAGCATATGCATATCATTCTCGTAAGCTCCCTGTCTTGGTCCTGACGGATTAAGAGAAGTATTATTAAGTTCAAGAAGCACATGCTTCTCCTTAGCTGCTCTCACCAGACGCTCATAATCTACAGGGTATCTTGAATCATCAGGATGCCCTATAATATTGACATATGGATTGTCCATCGCCTTAATTAAAGCATTGGTATTCTGTTCAATACTTCCCGGCTTGATACATGGAATATGAAGACTTGCTATAACAACATCACAGCCTTTGAGCCCGTATTCCTTAAGATCAATATTACCATCATAATCCATGATATTGACCTCACAGCCCATATATATCTTCACTCCACATTTCTGTCTTGGAATAATTCCCATGTTAGAAAAATATAATATGCCTGCACTTCCCGGCATCTTAGGTGCATGGTCTGTTATTGCAAGATGAGTAACTCCGATGCCTGCCGCATACGCCGCCATCTCATCTATAGTATTATACGCATGTCCGCTTACCAGTGTATGAGTATGTGTATCAATTGAATATTTCATAAATTCATCTTCCTTATATTACTGGTATTATCCATACTGACTAAAATTCAATATCAACTGTACCGTTAGCGTGCTTCATATAATCAAAAAGCTTAGGTGCTGTAAGAAGTGTAAGTGGATCTTTCTCTGTATCATCATCTTCAAATATCTTAACAACCTCATCGATTTCTGAATTAGAAAGAGAATTAATGTACTCTCTCATCTCTACTATTGTCATATTAAATAATTCTTCTTTACTCTTCATAACCTGATGTCTCCTTAATTAACTCTTCTAATCAATTCTTTTTCTAACTTATTACTCGGTGCGTCCTGTATAGATTACCTTACCGGTGTTCCATAACTCTGCTGTTCTTCTTGCAGCCTCAAGTCTTTCATCATCGTTCTTAAACTCAAAAGTTGCTGACTGACATCCACAATCCAGACATGTTACATAATAACCATGGTCCTCTTCTTCAAGTATAGATGGTCCGAAGCATCTCGGACAATCCTGTAAATCAATCATCTCGTAAATCTCCATGTTATACGTCCTCTCTTAATGTTTTATATATTGGTTACTTTATGTATTATACCACTCCAGAAGATTCATCAAATCATTAATCTCCTCAGCAATCTGCTTACCATTATCAGTGTCCTTTACGAACACGCGCTGCTTTTCCACATAGACAACCTGCGACTCAGATTCAATATCTCTGTTACTATTAATTGCCATGTTAATGCTCATAAATGGATGATGCTCTTTAATCTTCATTCCATGAGAATTATAGATAAGCGTATATCCGGCTATTCCTGTGGCATCATGATATCCTTCGCAGAAACCGCCGTCTATAACAATCAGTTTTCCATTAGCCCTGACTGGGTGCTGCCCTTCCTTCGTTCTTACAGGAGTATGACCATTAATAATATGTGCATTCTCATTGTAGAGATTAAACTCCCTTAAAATCATCTTGCAGATTCTCTCATGTTCATACTGGGCATAGTAATGATTCTTGTCTTCTTTAATCGCATTATTATAGTCAGCATTTTTCTCCTTGTCAAGGAATGTTCTTTCAAATGTTTTAATACACCTTCCCGTTACCGGCGATAATATATTGCTCCATAAAAACCACATAAAATCCACTGCGTCCGAATCACCAGTTCTTGCCTGTCTCACCATCGACTCGCAATAGTCAAGATACTCACGACCTGTATATGACTTACCATCCACAACAATTCCGTCAAACACCCCTTGTTCATCAAGTGGCACGCAGCCATGGAACAGAAGATTTCCATTATGAATCTTATAAATGTTTCCTTTGTCATATAGAAAATTAATATGCCTCTCAAGCACTGTGCTGTTGATAAAATCTGCTCTGAATCTTCCCATCAGAAACATTTCTTCCATAGTCAGCTCATAAGGATTATTCATGTCAATTGTCGGAAACTCAGTAGTGTTAAGAAAATATTCATTATCACCAATTCTCACAACGCCCTTATCCAGATCCATCTTGTCTAACAGAAGTCTTCCTTCCATTCTATATTCTGGATGCCTCTTAATAAGCTGCCCCTCTAGCTTGAATAAAATTACAGAAATAGCCTTATATACTGCATCATCAACATTTTTATCTGAATACGTCTTAACTGCAAACTGCAGAAGGAACCTAAGGCTTATTCCATATCCATTCTCAAGTATTGACATAGTCTTGTATTTAATATTATTTCTGACGACAAGTGCCATGCACACCGGATTGCCGCAAAATGCTCCCATCCACAATATGTCATGATTGCCCCACTGTATATCAACACTGTGATGCTCCATCAACAGATCCAATATCTTATCCGCATGCGGTCCCCTGTCATATATATCACCCAGTATATGAAGATGATCCACAGCCAATCTCTTAATCAGGTCAGTCAGCGCAATAAGAAACTCGTCTCCATTGTGAAGACTGAGAATAGTCTCCATAATCTGTCTATGGTACACACTTCTGTTATCATCCTCATCCTTCTGTGCATGTATAAGCTCATCAATAATATATGCAAAATCCGCTGGCATTGCTTTTCGCACCTTGGATCTTGTGTATTTAGACGACAGCAGCTTTGCAATCTGAATCAGCTGGCCAAGTACATTTCTGTACCATTCATCATTAACCTTATTCTCATCCATAAGCTTTGACAGCTTCTCTCTCGGATAATATATCAGAGTGCACAGCTCCTGCTGCTCGAATACAGTAAGCTCATCTCCATACAGCATCGCTACCTTCTCTTTAATTACCCCGGAACAATTATTAATTATATGGTAAAATGCATCATATTCACCATGGAGGTCACTCATAAAATGCTCCGTTCCCTTCGGCAGATTCATAATTGCATTCAGATTAATAAGCTCGCGGTAAACTGACTGCTTTGTGGGATATTTTTCTTTTAAAAGCTTTAGGTATTTATCGTATTCTTTCATGGGGCCTCCTTTTTATCTGGTTCTCATTGCTTACTATTTATTGTATTATCTAATACAAAAAAGTCCGTGATAAAATTTCACGGACTTTCTTTACATCAACTATATATTAAAAAAGTTCTGTTCCTCCAGCATTCATAATAGTACCTCCTTTATCCATTCAATATTAGTATATTCTTTTATACTCAAAAGTCAAATATTTTCCATGTTTACAATTGTACCTTTGTTTTTTGCCTCTCTTGTAATATCCATCATCTTTTTTTCATTAGTATCTTTATCTTTCTGAAGCTTCCATTTATTATATAATTCAATAACATTTAAATAGTATTTATCACTAGATGAATTATTCAAATTAGATATATTAAAATATAGCAATTGCATTATATCAATGTAACTTTGATGCAAAGATCTATAAACAACAGAATCATCCGCAACTCCATGTGCAAAATTCATAGCAAAATATTCAATATTATTTAATACACCGCTTACTTCATCAATCATAAATGCCTTAGTTGCCACTTCACCTTTTAATTATATTCTCATCATTATCTTTTTCATCATCTACAGATATTATAATATCTTTTGAAATTTTAAGACCATATATATAATCAGCTGCTAATACTGCATTAGAAAAATACTTTGTTTTCGTTTTGCTTTTAATTCATCAAATTTATCTTTATCCAATAATCGACATGCTTCTGCTTCCTCAAATTGTACCATATTATCTTTATTTACATTTTTGACCAATTCCATAATTCCGCTTTGTTCATAAACAAATCTTATCGGTGTACTTTTATGTAAAATATTGCCATACTGCTATAACTACTCCTGCAATCACAAATATCGATGATAAAATCTGCGTTGAATAATAAACCATCTCCAGTTTTGAATTACCATTACCTAATTTCAATTTAAATTTTGCGTATAAATAAACACCTATCAATACTTGCAATTCTATTGAAGTGATGACAAGAAATCTCTCATTTTATTTTCTTTTTCAAGTTTTTCTATTTCCTTAAGTCTTTGCTGTTCCTTAGCTCTTCGTTCCGCCTCAATCCGTTCAAGCACAACTTTATTAAAAATACTATTTGCTATATGAATCCATTCTTTTACATATCCAACTAAGCTTTTAATTGTACTTTGAGTCTCACTTATTTGCATTGGCATAGCTAACATATTATCCCCATATCTTTGTAGTTTGTTAGTTTCATATCTCATAAGTGCTGTATGAGAATATGCTCCAGAGGATATAATCTCAAACCATTCTAATTTAACAGACTGATTAAGTTCAAATAACAACTTACCATTTTCGTATTTTATTGCAGTCACCTCAGGATTATAATCTTTAGGCTTCTGTATACTAATGGCTAAGTTTTTCAACCTCTCCACTTCTAACTCGTTCTTTTGTTTTTCTGCCAAAATCTGCATTTCTGTAAAAATTTTTTCCTCAGGATATATTCTTTCATTAGGTTGCTGCTTGAACATTCTTTCAAACAACTCATCTAAAAAACTATATTCAGGTGCAATTTCTCCAATCTTTTTATAATCAACTGCCTGAGCTATCTCTCCAGTAAACATTTCATTCAAAATAAGAGCGACTGCATATATATCGGTTTGCGGAATGGCAACACCTCCTTTTTTTCTTTGTTCAGGGGCTGCATATTGAAAGTTTGCCATTCTATCTGTACGCTTTGTTTCTATTATTGTTACTAAATCGTCCTCAGAAAAATGAGCAATCCCAAAATCTGCAATAATTGGTTCTAGACTATCTTTTCTAAAAAGAATATTTTCCGGCTTAATATCACGATGTATAGTTCCTAATTTATGCGCATATTCTAATCCTCTAAGAATACCTGTAAATATTCCACTTATCTTATCATATTTTATTCCTTCTTCCATTAGTTGTCTTAACGTTTTTTCATACAGAGGCATTACATAGAAAATATAATTAGTTCCAGCTGTTCCATAATCAAGAACTGGTAAAATATTGGGATGTTTATGTGTCATACAAAATAATGTTTCATTCTTAAATCTTTTTAACACTTTTTCAGAATTATCTCTATCTAAGAATTTAATAGCAACATTTTCACCATATTTATCTGTTGCACTCCATACTTTTCCATTCCCACCAGTTCCTACTTGACAATTCAAAGTAAACTTATTAAAAGCAGTAATTACTTCTATTCCCTTTTTAAGTTTTACTTTTTCAGATATATTTACCATTTCTTCTTCACTTTCTGCAATTGCAATTATTCTTGAAGTAATTTCTTCAAAATCAATTTCATCTTTCCAGCCATTCATTTTTGAAAATCTTTTGCGAATATCTTCTATAGATTTAGTCGTAGGTTTCTTTTCAAGCTCTACAAGGATTCTATTTTTCCATGTTATAAATTCAGGATTACTATATATTGTATTTATAGATATATCACCTGCTGAAATATATTTAAATTTATCTTTAATATAAGGAATTTGCCTAATCAATTCCTTTAAGTTTGTGTTATCATTCATATTTTAAATCTCTATACCAAAACAACTCCTATATTATTTATGTGAATACCCTTTTGAAGTTAACTATTTTTTTCCAATTCCTTCAATTTATAAATTTTTTCATTAACATATACATAGTCTATAGTTATTCCTTGACTTCCTATTGGAACACTTATTTCATAATCAACATACATAAAACTTTGTCCGCTTATCGTTCCAATTTGTTGGATTCCAATATTACTTATTCTAAATATTTTTGTTTTCATATAATAGCCTTTATTACCATATGAAAAGAATAATAATACTTCATCTATATTACCAAGTTTTGCAAAAGAAACCTGCATAACAACATCATCAAGTAAAACTCCATAGTTATCTAAAAATTCTTTATCTACATAATTATATAAATTATACTCACTACTATGTCCTGGAAATCCTATTATTAATTTAAATGTTCCTTGTGAACTTGCTCCATATCTCAAAAAAATTTTTTGAGTTACTGTCGATAAAACTTTAAATTTTATATCTTGATTAGAATAATTGTAGATTTCCTTTCCTATATGAAATTCTTCAATTATATTTCCCCTAAGAAGTAAATCATCCTCAAATCTCTTATTCTTAATCTCCTCTTTTATCCACCCCAATTGTGGGTATTCTTCTATTTGTTTATTCATACCAAAATGAATAATTCCTGCTAGCTCCTCTTTATCTTCATAGTATTTACAAAGCCTACCGTTTTCAACTTTTGAAACAAAAGATAAATATTTCTTTTTTCTTTCTCCCTCTTCCTTGCATTTAATTCCACTCTCATCTTTTCTAATAATTGCAAGTATTGGAATATTCTTTTTCAATGCATATTCATATTCCATATATGTGTAACTTTTATTTGTTTCTTTATCTATGCTTCCTAAATACCCACCCAAAATTAATATATAATATGAGCTTTCATCTATCATTTCTTTTATATATTCCATTTGTGGTTTGTCCAATGCTGGAAATTCTTCCATTCCTGCAGGAAAATGTTTCATCTCCAAAATTGCTTTCTTTACAATTAACCTTTCTTCTATTAAATCCTTATAAGTTGAACTAACAAAAATCTGATATCTTTTCTTCATAATTCTCCTTAATTTTCAATATACACTTTGCTCTTAGTCACATTTCTCTAACTTGCCTGATCCTACTGGTAATGGTATATTTCTTGTTAATATCGCATTTTCTTTCTTTTTAAACAACCTTCCCCATGAATCTCTATACCAATATTTTCCTTTTGAATCCGTAAAACTAATTGATGCCCCGAACTGTGCGTGCATACCACCTCCTCCATACTTAACTCGCGTTAAATAATGTCCTGGTGGTATAATACGAAAATATGAACATTCATCATTTACTCTATCTACATTTTTTTCATCATAATGTACACAATCTATTGAAATTGCAACATTATATATAGGTTCATGAGATTCATTCATTATTTCTACTATACAACCTGGTTCTTTTTTATTTACTTCTATATCAGACATCCAGCAGACTATACGCAACGCTTGTTCTTTTTCACGAAGAATTCTATCCTTTCTTATCTGAATTGTTGAAAATCCAATCGCAACTATAGTTCCTACTGCCTGAATCACTTCAAATATAAGATCCATATTCATTATTCTATTCCTCCTCATCCATCAACTCTTAACTTTGCTACATTTGTGTTGTATATTTTCACTGTCAACAATATATAATACCGTAAAAATGCTTCATAAACCGCTGTTGTCACATATTAAATCTCGTTGAACATCATACAAATGTGTATTTTTATAATATCTTTTTATTATTTAAAACTAAACAATACTTTAAGAGAGGCCTTGTCAACCTCTCTACTAATCAAATATTCCAGCCCACATCGAGCACTTTTTAATCTGAATCAATCCAACTTTATCCATAGCATATTGCTCCTTACCCTATGTATTCTTGAATTAATCCAAACAATTATTTTCACATTCCGACTAATATAAATTGTAACAGATGATAAAACATTTATCAACTTAATACATTCATATTATCTCATTATGAATCTAATAAATCACTGGTGATTATTTAATTCTAATTAATCACTAGTGGTTTTTATACTTTACTTTATCATTTAGCTTATAAAATTTTAATGGTGCCTGGCACCTTATATCTATTACCAAATTTATTATCACATTTAAACTATATTTGTGATTTTTTACCGAAAATATTCTGTTTATTCTTCTAGTGAAAACTCATCCTCGTCTTTTTCTTCTGTTCCTGGCTCTTCTATAATTTTCAGATTTCTCTTTGCAACATAGCCTTCCCTCTGGACACCATCCTCATCTGTGAACGTAACTTTGTAGTAATAATTTGTGTTTTCAATAATAGTTGCTTCTATATTTTTCTTTAACTGGGCAACAATTTTAGCTCCTTTTTCAGGAAGTTCTTTTACATTACTTACTACATAAGTCATAACTGAAAGACCCACATTTTCCTGAAGATAGGGCACAATAAAAATTCCCCATATAAGTAACCAAAAATTAATTACAATAAAATATTTTTTGTGTTTTTCTGCCGTCCAATTTGCGACTCTCTCTTGGAAACCAACAGGATTATTCATTTGGTCATTTATTGTGTCTTGAATTTCCTGTTCACTTGCAAAGTCTGTTTCCAGTTCAACATTTTCTTGGATGTTCTGTTCTTCTTGAAGAGATTCATACGCTGCATCGACAGCATCTTTAAAAGTACCGTTTTTTTGCAGCGTTTGAGAAAAAATTTTACTGTAATCAATGCTCTCCAACTGACTAATCTGTTCAGCTATAACACTATCCGTAAAAATTTTCATTGATTCCTGGATGTTCTGGATTGAACATGCCGTATCAATAGTGCTTACTGACATCAATGATTTTGCAATATTTTGTATGCTATCCAGGCTCCTTCTATATTCTTCCACCATGTTTATTGCCGAAAACTGTCTTCCAATCTCTTTAACAGATTCCATTGATTGTTTGTATGACTCTGATACCTCAAAAGGTGTATAAGCAGCTTTCAATACTGCTGACACAGATTTTGATATATCTACATTTTCATACCCTTTCCACATTTCTGCTATTCTACTGCTCATGAATCCAGCGGCTCCTGTAAATGCCGACGTATCAAGGGGCATTTCATACAATGTTTTAGTTAATGGCATTAACGATTTCCTGATTTTTTCAAATGATTCCAAATAGGAATCATACGGTGTTTTCGAGTTATCATTTTTCATATAGTTATACCTCACAATAAAAATTTCCCAAGTTCTGTTCTTGATTCCAATTATACAACAGATTTCAACAAAGAAACCGTCATTTTTCCGTCAAAAAAGCGTCGCAAAAAGGACTAGCATCTCTGCCAGTCCTCCAAGAGTTATTTTTCCAGTTTGGAATTTTCTATTGTTTCAGAAATTTTAATGGTTTCTGGCACCTTCTACTCATTGTCCACGCACAACAATATTGTTATGGACGAAGCCCTTCTACAAGAATCTGAAACTCTTGCTCTGTATCCACAAAATGATACGGTGCATACTCTCCATACGCCGTTGGTCTGCTGATTGTTACAAGCTGTACACCCTTATATCCAACTGCCTTATTCAGTTTTCTCTTTAATTCTACCAGATGCTTTCCATGAGTTGTTTTCAAAGCAAAACAACCATGTGCATCACGATCTTTTGCTATCAGATAACACATTATTCAGCACATCCATAAATTCTTGCTCATTTCGAATCAATCCACTCTCATACTTCTCACGCATAATTTTCCCTGTCTCAATCAAATATTTTTTCTTATACAAATAATCGTGAAGCCAGTTATTTAGCTGTCTGTCAAACAGTGCATTAAACTGGATTTCTATGGGATAATGTTTCCCACTTTTTTGATAGTACACATGAACGCCTCGGTATCCATCATCGCCTACTTTTCCACTGGACATATCAGCAATTCGGAACTGTGAAGATTCATCTTCCAATATCTGGTCATAACTATCGTAAAAATTTTATAGTGCCTGACACCTTGCGTCTTCCGAGATGCGCAGTCGTTATTAGTTTTGAGATGGATTTTTCTGCCTTTGGTTCTTGGCATCGTGATAACCTCTTTCCATATTATAATGGCTTAAGTATATCACTGTGTCGGGTGAGGGCAATATCAGTGTTCTCTCATGAAAGATTCAAGTTTTTCTATTTTATATGTATCTTTAAGATTCACTGGATAATTTGTCCCTACAGATATATGTTCTTCTGGCATAACAAATCTAAACTCTTGTTCGTCCTTAAAAAACACATCCTTGCAAAACAATACTCTATATGCAAAATCTGTGCAAAACCTATACCTTACCCTTCCGTTTTCTACAACTGGAGGAACATCTTGCATCACATATTTCATATAACTCATGTCCATTGCTGTCTGTCCATTTTCTGTAGGAAACCCCTCATCAATATTAAAATAATGAACCAAATCATTTTTGATTTCATGTCCAATTGATGCTTTTACATCCTCTATAAAATTATTAGGATTATCAATTATAACAACGCTATCCGCATTCGGAAAGTGCGTTCTAATCGTATTTTTTGTTTCCTGAGATAATCTGATTCTAATTTGGCCATCCTCCCCTAATTCACAGTCTTCATCAAAAACTGCAAACAAGCAAAAAACTGGCATTTCTTTAGCAGGAGCAACCCGTGCGATACATCTTGTCTGATTATTTATTTGTGTCAACACTTCATGTGTTGAAGGATCACACATAGTCATACTCTGAGCGTATACTACTGTACTTGCTTCGAGAACATCTCCTTGCCCTCGAATCTTCATATTATCTTCTATTCCCCAGAATGTTTGGGCATTAGAACAATAAAGATTTCCTGCAACTAAATTTTCCATATGCTTTTTTTCCCCGAATTTCAACAAGAATCTAATATCACTCATAATAGTGTCCTCTCTTCCTATTTTTATCATTTCATCACATCTTCGCCAATCATAATATACCGTTGCCTGCTGCTCACCACGTATAGGTGTGCAAAGTTTCGAGCAGCGTAGGGAGCTATCACTCCCACAACTTATATGATTTCCACTATGCTATACATGGAGGTGTAAATCACATAAAAAACAGATTAGATTGGTTCAATAAAAATTGGAAACTAAATGTCAAACCGTACACAGCTATCCTCAATCTGCTTCTGTCCCCCACATACCAAATTTCTAAACAAAAAAGCTCGCATTTCCAAGATGTCCACAATGTAAAACTACACTGGAACACGAGTACCAACTCTTCTGCGACCGCTACGGCCAACAGTTAAGCTGGAAAAATTTAAATAATACGGAAGCAGCACATCGGACGGCGCAGTCCAAAGTAGGACGACAGCTGACTGCTTTGCTCCACCACATTCTTTTTTAAGAGTATACTACATTTTCCTATGTCTTGCCCGTCATTTTAGCCTTTTATTTGCCATTTCAGCATCCAAACTTTCCATATATTTTTTAGCATCCTTCATAAAGCTGATTGCAATCATCACGATTACAGCACCAATCGGAAATGCCGCCACAATACTTACTGACTGAAGATTGTTCATAGAACTTTCTGCAAACAGCAAAGCAATATCAACAAAATACACCACATCAACTGAATACCCTTATTCGGTTACTTACCATCCTCTAGAAATTTTAATGTTGCCTGACACCTTATATTTCTCATTACCATTCTCATCAACTTTAGTTATAATGTTCCAAAAAAATGCCATGACATTAACCAATGCCAAGAACAAATTTAAACCTGCCGTAATAATAGTATCATACGAAGCTGAATTTAATAGTGCCTGGCACATTATATTTCCAATAATTATAACCTCCTGAAGAATTTGTGATAGTTGTACGAATTGTACAATTTGTTAAAATCGTACAACTTGTGCAACTGGATTATTATGGTTATATCAAATTTTTCGGATGATTTGTAGGTACATGGGTTGGAGCGTTAACGGTTAAAATGTATATAACGCTTTAAGTATCTTGTTTATAAAAATTTAATGGTGTCTGGCACCTTATATAAGATTTTGGATTGTAAATCCGCCTTATAATAATGCGCTTACAACTATTCTTTATCCTCATTTATATAATCTGAGAACTGAAGATAATTTGTACCACTCATAGCGTCTGCATGATACTCTTTGCTATCCCTAGAACTCAATTTTACTGTACCTCGAACCAGATTTTCATCCATTGGTCCAGTTTTTCTACATGCTTCAATTATGCTCTTCATATCTTCTCTATCTGGCATATCATTTTTCTCCCTATAATCCTAAAAAAATACTAATCATCGCTAACACAATCAATGCAACTATACTTACACAGAATAAGTCAACACACCTATTAAACCTTGTATAACCTTTTTCTAATACGGCATTGTTTTTCGCTGTGTGTTGGACATAAAACCGCCCAATAAATCTCACTGCTGTTGTGTCTTTTTCGTCTGGCAATCCTGACGTTAATAACAATCCTGAATCCAATCTTTCAAATCTCACACTCTTCAATAAACCAACGGCCATAACAAGCATTCCTATATTACTTATAACAGCCACAACAAGTAAGACTACATATATAATTATCCCTAGCAATTCAAGACCACTTTGAGGCAACCCCATTTTCCCTGCCTTTTCAATTTGCGTTGTCAATAAAAGAAACTCAAATGCGCAAGCAGCTAATAAAATGTAAACCTTATTTTCCAGTTTTTCCGCTCTCGTAACACAATAATCATATTCCGCCTTTATCGCCTCAAAACAGATATCAGCACTTGATTCTGTACTTTCCGCATCTTGCATTATTGCTGCATCTTTTTCTAAATCTACCTGATACATTTGCCCATTTACTTTTACATTATATCTAATCATGTTTTCACATCTTTTCACTATTGCATCATTACATCTTAGTCGACCATTAATCATTGCCTTCTCCCCACAACGGAAAGGTGTATAATTATCAGATCAACATAAGGAATTATTGTTTCTAATATATCACATTTTCATCTTTTTTTACAAATATTTTCTTACCTTCATTACTCCCAAGTAACTTTAATGGTTCCTAGCTCCTTATATTTTTACTATACCATTAATTTCTTAATCTGTAAAATATCAATCAGCTGTTTATTCACAAATTGTGCAATTGGCTTGTTATCGTTTATAGCAATTTAGGAAGAAAGTATTATATATACATGTATTGGAACGTCGTAAACGCTCCAACCCATGTACCTACAAACGCCCCGAAAAATTTGATATAACCATAATAATCCAGTTGCACAAGTTGTACGATTTTAACGAATTGTACAATTCGTGCAACTATCACAAATTTTTCGGAAGGTTATAATTATTGAATGCTAAAGAACTGGAAACACAGCACAATCTTAAAAAGTGGGCAGTCATAATAAAAGAATGTCGTTCAAGCGGCATGAAGATACTTCAGTGGTTTGATATAAACAACATATCAAAAGACCAGTATTACTACTGGCAGAGAAAGCTCAAAGAAACATGTATTGATACTTTTGAAATCACTAATACTGCCACATCTGACTTTATAAAAAATCTTATAGAGGCATTTAATCATGCTTAATGATGCAGCAGGTTTTAAACGTATATTTATAGCAGCCGGCTACATAGATTTACGGAGAGGAATAGACGGACTTGCTGGAATCGTGCAGTATCAGTTTGAACTTGATCTACACGATAAAGATACAATCTTTTTATTCTGTGGAAGAAAGAATGACAGAATAAAAGCATTAATGCCTCTCTATGTCCTGCCTTATGTGGATAATAGTTCTAAAGCACCAGAAATACTGGCTTTTTAGAAGTGTTATCCACCGTCATAATGACGAATCAGACAAATGCCATAAGTGGCACAATAACACGATTTCTGCTATACTTAATGCCATGAACTTCTTATCAAGATGTTTCTTAATCTACAGAACCAGATGGAAAGATAGTATTCTTTAATGAAGCAGAAGCAGTTTCTGATCTTGATGCAAATGAGCCGGAAGAACTGGAAATAAATGCCATACATGGAAAGAAGACAGCCGGCAAACGTGCCATGGATATGGAAGGACTTCCTGTTGAGCGAATAGACCATTACATGACAGAAGAAGAATTAAAAGAAGAATTCGGTGAAAAGGGATGGAAACAGCTTTCGGATACAGTTGTTAAAAGGTATCACTTTACACCGGCTAAGATAACAGTCGATGAGCATCATATAGGTGTATATGCCGGTAAAGAAGACGGACATATGAAGCGTGCACCACATCCAAAGGGATTACTGCCATCAAGTCCTGTAACGCCATCACTTGCAGCGGCAGTCATGAATGGCAAATATGTAAATGCTGTACCTTTATACAGGCTTGAAAAAGAGTTTGAGAGATACGGACTTGCGATAACACGCCAGAACATGGCAAACTGGATGATACGTCTTGTAGATGAATATCTTGGAACAATGTATGATTATCTTCATACGAAGCTTTATGGATTTCATGTAATCCAGGCAGATGAAACTCCTGTGCTTGTAAACAAAGACGGCAGACCAGCAGGTTCCAAGAGTTTTATGTGGGTATACCGTTCAGGATATATGTATTCAGATGAGCAGATAGTCCTGTATGAATACCAGCGGACAAGAAATGCTTCACATCCAAGGCAGTTCCTTAAGGATTATTCCGGTGTATGTGTAACCGATGGTTATCAGGTATACCATACAGTAGAAAAGGAACTTGAAGACTTTAAGATAGCCGGGTGCTGGGTACACTGCAGGAGGAAATTTGATGAGGCATTAAAGGCTGTTCCAAAGGCAGCCCAGAAAGAAAACCTTTCATATCTGGTAATAAAACAGATACAGGCAATCTATCGTGAGGAGGATAAGCTGAAAGAGCTTAAGCCGGAAGACAGACTCAAACAGCGTCAGGTGGTAATAAAGCCACTGGTTGATGCTTTATTTGCGTACCTTAAATCAAACGAAAGAAAAGCCGGTACTGCTAAACTGAAACAGGCTGTAACTTATGCACTCAATCAGGAAAAATATCTGAGAGTATTTCTTGAAGATGGAGAAGTGCCAATGGATAACAATGCATCGGAACGTGCAATAAGAGGCTTCTGCATAGGCAAGAAAAACTGGGAAATGATAGACACCATAAATGGAGCCACATCTTCAGCAATAATATACAGCATAGCAGAGACAGCCAAAGCTAATAACTTAAAGCCTTATGAGTATTTTGAATATCTGCTGACCCAGATACCGGCACATATGGACGATACAGACCGCTCATTTCTGGAAAATCTTCTTCCATGGTCACCAAAGCTGCCAGAATATATCAGAAAACAAAAAGACCGTGGTTAGCGGTCTTTTAAAAGTCAAGGTACTTGGGTTGGAGCGTTTACATACCGGCCGCCATGATAAGCAATGTTGTTTCCATAATTTCTTCCTCTTTTCTTTATGTTCCAATATGTAAAGCTTAAATATCTCACCTAATAAATGTCATTAGGTTATCTCGAATTTTTCTAGGCAAGCTAGATTTGATTCTCCTTAGAAAATTCACAATTATCAAACTAATGGCAAAAACCACTGCAACAACCACTAATGAGCACAATGTATTTTCCTGGAGTTCCACAATAGTAACATTCATGCCTACACGTTGCGTTCCTATTTCAGCAATTTTTAATATAATTCTTTTAATTGGCTCATGTACTGCTAAAATTGTAATCGTATTCTGACCGAGGAACTGTAGGAATGTATTCCGTATAACAAACCACTTACATACAAATCCTAGCCATATAGAGCCGATAATTCCGCCTAGCATAAATAATAAATAATTTTTCCCATATGAATTACTCCACATCGACACCCCTGGATTCAAATATCCTATTGCTACTGAAAGCAAAAGAAGTAGGCTTGTCAAAAATACCTTCTGCTTAGATGCTAATGATATCATTCTTACATCTTTCTCAACAATTCCGCATACATATCCGAGGATGTACCACATTAAACCATTTAAAAATCGTAAAAACCACGATAACAAAAAGTTTGTTGGCAACACCAACTTCAGAGTAAACCATAAAACAGCAACTAAACAGCATACGAAAACGATCCAAAAAGAGTTACTTTTTTTATTGTAAAAAATCGGATATGCTACAAGTTCCGCAAGTTATAGTATAATAAGAAACCATATCGGTCCCATATCAAAATCTCTAAAATGAGATTCAATTACAATCCAGTATATAAACAGTACTAATCTAAACAGAATAAACGGCCAAAGAATTGATTTAGTTCGCTTCAACAAAAATTTTTGAAAAGGAATATACTTCCCAAATTTGTATAGTATGTAACCTGATAATGCAAAAAACAGTGGCATATGGAATGTATAAAGCCATTGAACTAGAAAACCTTTTGTGTTCACATGACCAATGACCACAAGAATAATCCCTATACCTTTTAGTACATCAATCCACTCTGCTCTGCTCCCAAGCAGTATTCTCTCTTTCATACGTTTTGTCAATCCTTTTTATATTTCTTTTTTACTTTATTAGCTGCTTGTTTTATTGTTTGTTCTCGAAATATTAATAGTGCACAAACATAAATAACAACACCTATTATCCCGCCAACTAAACATCTACAAAAAACATTTACTCCATCAAAAATTGGCATAATTACAACAATTCCTACACACATACAAGCCATTGCTAAAAATGCCTTTATAAATGTCACTATTGATTTTCTATACTTAAAATCATCCATTTTTTTGCACATCTGAATTAAAAGTAGTATTGTACAAACCGTTGCTGAAATGGATGTTGCAAAAGCCAAACCAAGGTATTCATATTTTCTTACCAGCAAGATGTTCAAGCCAATATTTACAGCAACAGCAATTGTTCCATTAATCATTGGTGTCTTTGTATCCTTCATAGAATAAAACACCTTATTTAGAACATCTCTAAAAGAAGCTCCAACAATTCCTAATGCATAAATTCTCAAAGCGCGGCTTACAAACAAAATTGTACTTTCATCGAATGCTCCTCGTCCAAATAAAATTTGTACAATTTCTTTTGAAAACACAAAAATCCATGCTGCTAACGGAAGCACTAATAATGACACCACATTAATATAAGTCAATGTAAATGAATTCTTCTCTGCCTTGTTATTTCTAGCAAACAGTTCCGTCATTTTAGGATACAAAATTGTTGTAAGACTTAATATAACAACTTGTGTTACCATATTCGCAACTTCGCTTGAATAGTTCAGTGCAGAAACACTTCCTTCTACCAAACCAGAAGCCATTGAACGATCTACAATCGAATTTAACTGATTTACGCCCGTACTTATAAACACTGGCCCAACCAGTATTAGCATTTGTCTAATATTAGTATCTTGAAAATCTAAAACTTGCTGATGTTTGAAATCGGTTTTTTTCTTTATCAGGATCCTTAAATAAGCAAATTGTCCAAAAGATGCCAAAAGAAGACCAAAGGCAAGAATGTATGCATTTCCTACATAAAACCCAATTGCAATAAATACAATTTGAATTAAATTATATGGGACATTCATTAGGGAGTTTTGATTGAAATAGCCCTCAATTTGTAAATACGCATTATATACATATACCAAAATAATAGCAATACATGTAGGCATAATAATCTTTGCATATTGATTACATAAATTAAAAGTCTCTCCCTGAAATCCACCTGCAAATAATTTTACAAGTTGTTTTGAAAAAAGGATTCCCAATATTGTCAAAAGAACAGACAACAAGCAAAAGATATTAAATACATTATTTGCAAATCTGTCTGCCAACTCTTTGTTTTTCTTGACTTTTATTTCAGTGTACAGTGGAATAAAACCTGTCGTAACCGCTGTCCCAAACACTGTAAATATAATCGCTGGGATATTTTGAACCGCAACAAAAACATCTGATACATAGCTTGTCCCATAGTAATTAGCCAAAACCATTTCTCGAACAAAACCTAATCCCTTTGCTATGAACGCTGCAAAAATCAGTTCAATAACCTTTATTACAATGCTCTTATCCCCTTTTTTTGCCATTAATTAAATCCTCTTTTCACAGCCAGTTTAGCTTTCTTTCTAAGATAAAAGAGCAATTTACTAACCGTTATTTTCTTTCGATAGAACCATCCTACTTTTGCATAAAAATGCAATTTACTACATGTACCATGTTTTTTTATAAACTTATAATCAAGTTTGTCTTTTTCAATTTCTTTAACAACATCCGGATATATTGCATAAATAATATCTCTTGAATATATTTTTGCTTTAAAAGAAATCGGTCTTGAGAAAAGATGAATATACATATATTCTTCTCTCTTTACATTGGTTCCATCTAAATAATTTCTAATAATCTTACCGTTTTCCCAAGTAAATACCTGTCTATCATTCTTATAGCCATCTTCTTCTGGCAAATACAATAAATAAAAGCTCGTTGTAAATCTATCTAAGTGAGCAAAATTGGTTTCTTTATAATATGGTATTTCCAGTGCATCGTATATTTCGCAAATACCAACTTCATCGAAAAATTTTCCATCGCCGGATGTGAATACATCCTTATAATTAGGAGCATTTTCCACTTGAACTCGATATCGTTGGTTAACCTCCGGTGTGTTTCGGTAAATCACCGAATGTCCCTGAAATCCAATTTTGTCGTATTTTTCAAGTATCTCATCTGTTATGAATGCCCTTATATCTCCAAAAATCAAATCCATATCGCAATGACCCCAATAATCATATGCTTTTAATTCATCTCTGAAGATTTCTCCATATGCAGGACGAAAATCACATAACTTCCATGGTTTGCTAATAACTATCGGAAAATCGAAATTATTCTGCATTCTTTCTTTTATACTATCATAGGTGCAGTAATGTACTTTTACATTACTTGGATAGTTATACTCCGTCCTATCATCAGTAAGTAAAATCCAATCAATTGTTTCATTTGCTGCACATGAAAGCAGCCACATCTTAAATCCATTCGGAAGTTTTCCGAAATATGGAACCAAATAAGCTATTGATTTCATCTATTTAATCCTTTCTTAACCGCCAACAGATATCCAATTGGATATACACAAGTAACTATTACTTTTCTATATATTCCATCAATTGAAGAAATTGCTTCTTTATATTTTCGACCGATTCTGATATTATCTCGGCTATATCCAATATATGCTTTGACAAATGCCTTCGGGTATTTCCAAAAATAATCCATTGCCTCATTGATATAAAAACGCCATAAATATATGGTTTCTCTTGCTCGTCCCGTACTTTGTTTAATCACAGAATTCTCTTGATCATGATAATAGGCTCTTATATTCTCATCAATATAGCGAGTCTTATACTTTCTTGCCATTCTCCACCAAACAACAGATTCCGGGTAGAACTTAAGTTTTTCATTTGGTTCTGGGAATGGAATTTCCTTCATTACATCGGTACGAACAATATTCCATTTTTCAAAACAAAGCCTCTGTACAAAATAAGCATCCAAATCATTACTGTCAAACATATGTTGCGGGTAAGATCCAATCGGCGTTCCATCTTCAGCATTATAGCATTTTGCAATAACGCCCTTATATTGATTCCTTTCCTCTTCAGGTATTGATTCCCATGTATCGATAAAAACCTCTAATGCGTTTGCTTTAAAAGAGTCGTCTGAATCTGCAATTAAAAACAACTCCGATGTAGTTTCTTGCAGTGCTCTATTTATCGCTGAATGCTTGCCTGCATTTTTTTGATAGATATAAATAATTTTGAAATCTGCTTTTTTCTTAAATTCATCAACAAGACTTTCAGTATCATCAGTTGATCCGTCATCAACAATAATCCAAATAAAATTTCTGAATGTCTGCATTTTTAGACTTTCAAATACTCGTGGCAAAGATTTTCTTCGGTTATACGTCGGTGTAAATACCGTTATTCGTTCCATTTTCTTCTCCTTCATTTTCTTCTTTTCTCGTTGTCATACCTGCTATCGACATCATCAGATATATCAGAACCCAAATATGTGTACATCCTGCTCCAAAAAGATGATTAAAATAACATTCAAAGAAAACATAGCACATCAAAACAAAAGACATTCTATTTACTGATGCTGACTTCATATAAACATATGTAAATACAGTAGATCCTAAAGCACCACATTCTAGATACATTTGAACCAAATCATTATGCATATTACGATTTGCAAAATTTGATCCATGCACATGGTTTAGATATTGTGTCAAATATGTTGTAACAGAACCCAAACCATACTTAATCTGTCCAGAATTCATTACTGCCTCTATTCTTGATGATCTCGATAAAGTCGCCTCATATAAGGTTACATGAAATGTTTGGTAAAACCATGTTTCAAGTTTATCATTCAGTAGCACACACGTTAACATTGGAAGCAATACAAAAAAAATCACTGTTACAATAACCACTTTTTTATTCACAGATTTCTTCTGTATTAGCCATTTTGAAAGTACAAAAAAAACTATTGAAACCAACATACAAATTCTTTTAAAACTCAAAATACAAAGAATCAAAGAAATTATAGCATTTCTTCTTTTCCCCATATAAAGATAAAAGCATTCAAAAATCAAAAAAACAAATGCTAATTCACTTTCAAATGGACTGTATGAATTGGTAAAAGAGATACTTTTTATATTTGCAAGTGTAACCTGACCTGCAAAATTTTTAAAAAACACTACAATATATAGTAAAAACAAATAGTTTAAAATTGTTTCCACATCTTTTTCGCCAGAAATTTGCGAATATACAATTATAAAAATCAATGGAGTATAATAGTATATTGCTTCATTTATTGCATATGAATTAAATCCATTTTTCATTTGCAATATTACTGTTATTGCAAATAAAAATGTAATTCCACTAAAGACCAATAAATATTCCTTTTCTATTCCTCTTAATTTGCGTCTTTCATATAAACCACATCCCAAAAAATACACCGCTGAAAAACACCATGCCATTGCATATTTTAGATTTCCAAAATCAAATGCATATGCAATCATCACCATCAGAAAAAAATAATCTATTTGTCGAAGCTTTCTAATTTGAAACATATACATTTCACCCCTTTATTTTTCTTAATGCTCCCATAAGCCCGCCTTTGTACACAATTCCTTTTATGGATTCTAAAAATCTATCTTTAGATGTGACTTTTATATACTTTTGGATATGCTTATCAATTTCGTGTTCATCCAAATCCGTGTAGAAATATGCTCTATCTTTATGTGGAATTGCTGAATTGCAAACCATTATTCCATCTAGTTCTATTGCCTTTTCTGCATCTACTTGAAATATCTCATACGCAGCAGCAATATCCTTTAAAAGTTTGTTTCCCTTATCTGTATGAACCAAAAGATTTGTGTATCCTTTATCATCATCCTTCTTTCCAAGCAATTCTCCCATATGCCAACAGTCAAATACTGTATAATCACTAACTCTATTTAGTTGCTTGAACTTACAATTGTAACAAGAAGGTCGTGATGAAATCTCTGAAAAAAAGCTTTTAAGCATATAATCAACTCTTGCACTACCAGTATATTTCTTTCCATTTTCAAATTTGAGCATCATGGTGCCACTATGATAACCATACGTCTTATTTCTAAAATTAATTTCTGTTATCTTTGAATTATATTTTTTAGTCTGAAACTCTATATATTTCCTCCATAATTTAGGTGATGGTGTTCCATGACATACCAAATCCACAGTTATAAGTTTTTCATAATCTTTTTTTAAGAACTGCTTCAATCCATATACTTGACAAGTTGTTCCAATAAAGCAAACCCATTGTTCATTTTTTAATTCATCTTGAATTTTTGTATATGTATCTCCCAAATAACTTTGAACATACTTTGAACCTCTTGTTTTTGAAAAATCCGTGCCATCCTTAATAAATTCTCTATGTATGACATTCCAATTATCATCATAACTTGCAGTCCAAACGCTACCACCCTTGTTAAAAAAACACTGAGCAAGTGGGGTCGAAAATCCACCTGACGTGCTTTGCATAAGATCATGCTGATTTTTCGTACGAACGACATATGCTGACGGCGTTTTTTCTTCAAACTGCTTATAATTCAATATAGGACATGCTTTTTCACATAAACCACAATTCACACATTGATTCTTATCAACTACTGGATATAAGAAACCCTCTTCATCCGGCTGCATTATAATACATTTTTTAGGACATATATTAAAGCATGCCGTACATCCACAGCATTCTTTTTTTTCTGTAATCTTTATCACTATTCTATATCTCCGCTTTCTTTAATTTTATAAAACAAATATCAATCACTTTTTTTGCAATTAAAGCAAACGTAATTGTTAATACAACAGTTAAAAACAGCACCACAATGTAGGCGATATTCCCATTATTAATTCGACGCTCAATTCCAAATTTTTCAACAACTTGAAATATCATCATATGAGAAAGATATACTTCCAAACTTACCTGACTCAATGCTTTTGTAATACTATTTCCTAATAATTTCATCGGACAAGATATTGCAAATGCCATCCATATTACAAAAAGGATAACAGTTTTCACAGTGAAAATAAGAGAAAATTCATTTGCTGGAATTAAATACCATACGATTGTTATAACAGATATCACTAGGAGAGCTACAATTGCAGGAACTCTACTTAAATTTTTTTGAATAAAATCTCTATAGAGATACAGAATTCCACCAATTACGAAATAAACTGATAAAAACAAAAAGTTAGCTCCATCCGTTTTACCTGTATACTGGTAATAATTACAACAGCACCAATTTAGGATAAGACAAATTATGATTGTATACCATGCTCTCTTTTTGTTTGAAATCAAAAAAACATAAAATGGAAACATAAAATAGAAGACAAAAATCACACCTAATGTCCAGCCAACACCAATTACTGACATATCATGTGAAGGTAACAAATTAAATGCCATTGTAAGCGAAGCAAATACATCTCTCCATATAACCGTTTTTATGCTAAATAGCGTATCAATGCATACTAGCAATGCAAAAAAAGGTAGATTCTTTTCAAAACGACGGATATAAAAATTTTCCAAGTTAACTTTCCCGCTTTTGAATTTCTCGTAATATCCACAACACATCCCAAAACCACTCAATATCAGAAACAATTTTACAAAATGTGTCATCATACCAATAATATCAGTAGCAATCTCTAAAGTAAGAGGATGTCCCATATTAGATGACACATGCATAGCAACTATACCAAAAGCAGCAATAACTTTTAGTCCATCTAAATTTTCATATCTATTATTACTGCTTACTGCCATAATTAATTTCTCCTTTTAAGTACGTGCTTTAATTTCACGCAAAATAATACCAAGATACTCATCTGTTACCAATTTAAGTTTTTTATATTTTCCCTCTACAGCTTTATAATCAATGTCGTTTTTTATAATATCAGATAGATTCATTCCCTTTTCATAGCGACGATTTTCTAAGTCAAAATTTACACATAAGGTATCGATGCGAGAATTTTTTGAAAAGCTGGAATTTTCAGCATATCTGTTAAATACCACAAATTGCTTTTCATTAAGAATGGAAAATGCTGTTCCATGAAAAGAATCTGTACAGACATACTCTGCATTTCGAAGAAGATTCAGAAATCTCTCTGGACTCACATCATACGGAGCAAAGTCTCCAAATTTTTCATCTTCTTCAACATATTGATCCATATGTCGCAATGCAACCACTTTCATATCTTTATCTTTTGCCAATTTTTCCACTGCATTGCGGTACTCCTGTGTAGCTCCTAGGAAATATGCAAAAATATATGGTTCTTCAATTTCTCTTTTATTTGGAATTCTCTCCAACCATTCATTCTTACTCAAAAAGAAAACTGGATCCAAAATCGTAGGAACATCTCTTCCTGTCAATTCCTTGACAATTTCACTTCCTCGGTTTTCTCGCATGCTAATATATTCAATACGATTCAAATATTGTATGGTTCTTTTCTTTTGATACCAAGGAATTTCTTTTACACCGAAGCTAGAAGCAATTGAAATTTTAAGTGTATCGTCAGGAACAAACATTAAATTGTAATAATTGGTAGGCAACCCTGCCGGACTCCAAAGCTGATCACTTCCAGTTATAACTGCCGAATATTTCTTTCCCCCCTCTTTTAATGCTGTATAGCCAATATATTCATCCGAAAATTTTTTAAACGCAAATCTCTTAAAGCCATCAAATGCTTTCATTCGAATCTCGTTATTAACTGCATATTCATGGTGTTTTTTTAAACTTATTTTTCGCTGAATTCCCTCATATCTACTATTAAACCAAACTGTATTAAAAATACGTGGCACATCTTTTAATGTTTCCGTTACCGTCTTCTTTCTAGTATATCTAATTAATTCATACTCAATATTCTGATTCTCCAAATAGCTAACAGTTGCATATGCTTGCAATATTCCTCCATAATTTTCATGCATATACTTTATACATACTCCAACCATTTTAACGACTCCTCTATGTTGCATATATTATTTTTTTAACAATTTCTCATATATTTTCTGATACTTTTTGTTTTTTTCTTGCCAAGTATATTTTTCAGCTTTCTTTATTGCATTTTTCCCACGCCTTGCCACTTCATTAGGATTGGCAATACACTCAAGAATTGCTTTTTCTAAATTTTCAATATATTCTTCTTTTGTATTGCCGTCATAAAGCCATCCTGTATTTTCATCAAAAAGCGTTGCTCCCCCAAATTTATTAATAGTAATAACTGGAATGCCTTTTGACATTGCTTCCAATAAAACTGTACCTGTAGTTTCTCTAATACTCGGCATAATAAATACATTGGCACTTGCATATTCCTTTTCCATTTCCATATATGGAATTGAGCCCATACAATGTACATGATTAGCTAAGTTCAAGTTGTCCTCACATCGCTTACATAAATGTTCAAGTTCTGGTCCATCACCGACAATTCTAACTTGATATCTTGTTTCCTGAGGTATTCTCACTAATGCATCAAAAAGGAAATCTACCCCCTTTCGATATATCATTCTTCCAGCAACCAAGAAAATACATTCTTTATTTTTACTCTTTTCGTGGCAAGTATCTTTAATATCATTTATATCTACCGCAACCTCTGTCTCTCGCACGTCATTTATGCCATCCGCAAGAAACTCCTGAGTCTCTTTATTGGCAAACATAATATAGTCACAGCTTTTTTGTTTTCCTGTGGCTCTCATCTTAAAACGATACCATCGATTTATCCCCGAACGAATAACTTCAATAATTTTATGTTTCCTCGCGTAATCTCTTAATCCATTAGGTAAAGACTCTCCACCACCAAGTGGTCCACAAACGAATTTAACATCTGCTATCTTTCCATAGTCTCCAATTGCACGAAACTCAATTGGTGTGATTTGGTGAATAATATCGACTTTATTGTCTGCGCAAATTTTCTTTGCTAGAGGAAGCGCCCGTTTATTCCACACATTAAGTCTTCCAGAGTACATAAATCCCTTAAATATTTTTTTGTAAAAATTCGGGATATCTACATAATAGAACTCTATATTTTCGAGTTGATAGCATTGCAAATATCTTTCTACTGGTTCACGCTGTTCTTCTTTAGTAATCACATAAACCTTATTCGTTTTTGAGCTTTCATAAGGAACACTCCAACCGATTTTGTCCTCGCTTCCAGCAAAAGGATTGCATGAATAAGCTATATATAGAATATTCATCACTTTTTCTCCATCTGCTGAGCAATATCAGCATCAACAATCTCTTCACCAGTCTTATGCTTCAACTGTTCTTTAGATGCTTCACTAAGACCATTGTTAATAACGCAATTCATATCACATGTACTACACTTATCAAGTTCTTCTTTTGTCACTTTACCATCACGATAATCACGACATATCTTTAATTCATACATGCTGTATGGATGTTTGCTGAATAACGCCTTGAATTTATGAACAAGTACCCATGTTGCTGGCTTCCAGATGTATTTATGCATTGCTGGTGAGACAGAACCTATCATCCAGCAATCACGGTCACAGCAGCGAACCTTCTTACGAACCTCTTCTGCCTGTGAACTATTCCACAACTCATTCCAGCTCTGCTCATTAAGGTTACCCATTACCTCTTTATCTTTAGTACCATTACATGGCATTACATCTCCATATGGATCAATAAAAAATGTATCAAAACTCATGTCACATGGTAAAAGACGCTTCTGTCCATATATATAATTAATAAGTCCATGATTAAAGTAAGCTCTGAACCACTTCTTAGGACTGTTGCTACGAAGTAATTCATTAACGAGATTTTCAAAATTCTTAGCAACCATTGGACGATCGTTAATAATATTCTTAGCCTCTACAAAATAAAAGCTGTTATGTAATGATGCTGTAGCAAATTCCATTCCCATCTCATTACTAATCTTATAAAGAGGAACAAGATCTGGTGCATTCTTATCCTGAACTGTCATTCCGAATCCTACATCCTTCATGCCCATCTCGCGTAACTTCTTTAATGTACCGTATCCACGCTGATATCCATTGTCTAATCCACGAATTTCATTGTTAGTCTGTTCAAGGCCTTCAATAGATATTCTGATACCAATCTGTGGAAATTCCTTACATAAATCTACAATACGGTCTGTGAAGAAACCATTTGTTGATATAACAATTCTATCAGACTTCTTATATAATTCTCTTACTATATCCTTTAAATCTGTACGGATAAATGGTTCTCCACCTGTTATATTAGTAAAGTACATCTTTGGTAACTTCTTAATTGTTTCAATGCTTATCTCTTCTTCCGGCTTTGATGGTGCCTTATATCTGTTACACATTGAACAACGTGCATTACAACGATATGTTACTATAACTGTTCCATTTAATTTCTTTTCATTATTATTAGCCATCTTGTACCTCAATTCTTTATCTATATACTTTCATCAGTTTCTCATAATACTCATCTATAGTATCAAAGCTGATATCTTTGCAGTTATCACTGTACTCTTCACACATTTTCTTATTATCCCAGAGCTTTCTGATTTTGTTCTTAAGATTATCTGCATTAGCACTCTCAAACAAATCTCCAGTCTTACCAACCTGAATGAGTTCTGGAATACCACCTATATCAGCACCCAGAACCGGAGTTCCATACATCTGTGATTCCATTACTGAGAACGGACAATTCTCATACCACTCTGATGGATATATTGAGAATCTTGCCCCTCTGATAAGCTTCTCAAGGTCAGCGCCTTTCTGGAATCCGACATTCTTAATATTAGCAATACCATTGAAACTTTCTTCCAATGGACCTGTACCAGCAAATATAAACTGAATATCAGGAAGCTCTTTACATACCTTTATCAATGTTCCGATTCCTTTTTCTTCTGAGAACCTTCCAAAGTATAATACATAATCCTGTTTATCTGTATCTTTCCATTCAACTTTATCTATAAAGTTATGCATTGCAACTGTTTTCTTTGCAAACAATGGATTCGTATCAAGTTTTGTTTTCATAAACTCAGAGCAGCATATCATCTTATCAATATACTTATATGTCCCCTTCATCTTCCAGAATTGTGCTTCCATTGTACCAATAGCACTCTTAGCTGTTGAACCATGAATACATTTTCCTTTAGTACAATTAATAAAATGTCCTCCAAGACATTTTTCACAATTCTCGTGAGTATTAGGATTATTACACATATGGTTAGGACATACGAGCTGGTAATCATGTGCTGTAAATATTATCTTACAATCCTTCCCAGCTTTCTTTCTCCATGCAACTATCTCAAGAATCATTGATGGTGTCAACTGATAGTTAAAGTTATTCAGATGGCACACGTCCGGCTGAAAATCTTCCAACACCTTGCGTATCTGTATTCTTGCTTCTTTGCTGTATATTGTCTTAAGGGGATAAGTCAGTTTTGCAAGCTTGCTTCCACCATGAAAATCCATATCACTTGTGTATGCATTAACTCTGTTGCCAACACATCTGCCTTTATGTTCCATTCCAAAGTACTGTACCTCATGACCCTGCTTCTGAAGATACTCACCTAATTTGAATATGTATGTTTCGCTACCACCATTAGGATAGAGAAACTTGTTAATCATAAGCACTTTCATCTACATATCTCTCCTATATAATCTTTCTGTCTCTTCAACAACATTGTCCCAGTTATATTTCTCACATATAAACTGTGATGCACGGCTTTTATGTCCATTGACACTTTCTGTATTATCACAAGCCTCCTGCAGTTTAACTCTCAGATCATTCACGTCTGATTTTTTAAATACAATTGCCTTATCTTCTACAACTGAGGCACATTCTTCTATGTCAGATACAAGACAGCAATTGCCATAGCTCATCGCCTCAAGCAGACTGAGAGGCATGCCCTCAAGATCTGATGGCAATGTGTATATGTATGCATTGCTGTATAACTCCTCAAGTATCTTTCCCTGAACAAATCCTGTGAATATTATTCTGTCATCACCCCTGGCAAGTTCCTTAAGTTCTGCTGCAAATGCATCTGTATCACTCGCTCCGCCTGCAATAACAAGCTTCTTATCTGTCTTAACTTCCTTGAATGCCTTGATAAGATATCTTAATCCTTTCTCTGGCACAAGTCTTCCAAGAAACAGGATATAGGAATCTTTGGTAAGACCATACTGTTTCAGTTCATCTGCTTCTAATAGTTCAGGTCTGTTGACTCCATTAGGAATGAATCGTGTTTCTCTTCCATATATATCCTTGAAATAATTCTGTACGCCTTTGCTTAACACAATTATTTCATCAGCATATTTAACAGCATTCTTTTCGCCTTTTTTAATGAATTTGGAACCAAATCCGTTCTTCCACTTCTCTCTCTGCCAGTCTAATCCATGAACTGTTACAACGACACGTTTACCTAACATCTTAGGTATCCAGCTGAATGCTGCCGGTCCCTCCGCATGGATATGCACCACATCATATCTGCCAAAAGCACAGCATAATGATGCAAAAAAAGAAGAGCTGACCGCTGCCAGTCCTTTCATCTCCAGTGTTGGAACATGCTTAAGCTTTATTCCTTTATATTCTTTTTTCTTATCAACATCATAGCATGAATCGCTTACATGATGACCTGTTCTGTTATAATAAGTCACTTTATGGCCATGTTTAACCATTCTTGTACATAATTCTTCAACAACAATCTCAACTCCACCTTCCCGGCTTGGCACTCTCTTATGCCCCATCATGGCAATTCGTAATGGCTTGTCCATCTATTATCCCTCTAAACTCATCTTATTATTTCCGAATCTTAACTGGTTCAACGAATTTTATAAAAGTTTCATACTTTTTCACACAAAATTCACCGCCTAGTATTCTACCATTTCTGACTATATTCGTCAATGTTTTACAGGACAATACTGTGTATTATATGGCATACATAAAATGTATCGAAGCCACTACGTTTTTAGTAACTACGATGCATTTTCTCATAACATTTTAATACAAGCCACTTTCCGCTCTTTCGCGTTCCCACTTTGCCTGATCACGGTATATTTAAAGCAGAAAGAACCCTCCCGGTGAAGTGTACACCGAGAGAGTCCTTTTATTGTTTTCTTATCAGTCTGATTATCCAGAACATCACTCCGCCAATCATTCCGCCAAGTGTGTTGTAGCATATATCTGACAACTGGAATGTACCGAGCCTTAGAATAAGCTGTAACATTTCTATTGAAATTGAGAAAAGAAATCCTGATTTTACTGCATACATTACAGGTCTTCTCTCTGCATTTTTCTTATTCTTCACTGCAATCAACAACCATGTCCATGGTATAAGCATTATTATATTCTCAATTGAATCGACTACAACATTGCCTTTATCATCTATGAATTGCCAGCCTCCCATCACATTTGATAATGGATTTGCCCACAATTTTCTATTAAGCAGCGTTCGAAACAGAATAATTACTGTCAGGAAGAACCAGAAGAACAATTCCCGAAAATGTGCATCTTTCTTGAATTTCCCAAGCCATGCCGACATCATCGTTTTGAAGCCTTTTCCCGCTCCTTCCGGCTCATAGCAGTACATATATGCAATTGTAAGCAACATTGCTGACAGCAGCGCAAACCAGAATGGTTCGTATAATGTTGTCAGAATGTCGGTTATTACTTTTTTTAACATTTCCTGCATTGTATATCACTCCCAATTATCTATTCCAGAAGAACTTATATTCACCTAAAAACATTATGCATGTACACAGTACCCATATATACCCATTTTCTTCGTTCCTGCTTGATTCATTTTGTTCTTCAAGAATTTTTACTAAATCTAATTCATTACTTTGCAATTGATTTATATTTATTTCTTTTAAGCACTCATCAATATACATATCTACATTCATCATATTATCATAATTTAACACATCCGCAACAACTTTATCAAGTTCTGCCGTTTCAATTGTGTCAGCATTATCATTCATATTTTTCAAATTCCCCACCAATATATAGCTTTTCCAAATTATGTCCTTCTCTTAATTCTCTATAATTAATTTCTCTAAGCACAATTCATTTCGATTATTTCTGTTATAAGTATATATCACATTCTTGCATTGATACACTCAGAATCGAATTTATATCCACCAATTAAATAACTCCCATAGGTAAAAATATACCCATGGGAGCTGTTTGTTCTTTAAATAATAAAATGAGCAGCGCTATAAGCCGGGTTATGTCAGCATAGCTGTGACGATCATCTATCTAGTCCTGCTGTTACCAGCAGGCTCAAGCGACCTACCTAAAGCTTGGCGGGCAGCCTTTGTAACGCTTTTGTTTGGTCTTGCTTCGGATGGGGTTTACATGTGCCACTGCTGTTACCAGCAATGCGGTAGTCTCTTACTCTGCCTTTCCACCCTTACCACAACTTTCGCCATGGCGGTATATTTCTGTTGCACTGGCCTTGGAGTCGCCTCCACCGGACGTTATCCGGCATCCTG